>VOFK01001406.1_pt1 | contig 19508 bp, 22 predicted proteins | sample 5384121 | NCBI WGS metagenome assembly VOFK01 (sample SAMN12384730, study PRJNA508395) | human gut metagenome | isolation source: healthy gut J | host: Homo sapiens
CTCAAATTATTTCAGTTGCGTATTGCTTGTGCCCATGATGAAAGTGTTTCTTTGGTTCCTGTTCTCTATCTATTTGGATGAGACGCTTTTGATATAAAGGCTAAGTCACATGGCCTTGGCTATATCTGCAACCTTAGCGATGCTGATACCTCTGTTCTTCTGGCTTTAGCATGTCTTGTTGCGTTCGCTTTGCTGAGGTGAAATACGATCTTTAAATTGTCATGAATCCGATAGTGGCGAATCTTCTTAGGTGTAACTTCTTCTTTCTGGGGAGTTGGAAGTTGATATTCATTGTCTATTCGGTGACTACCTTGTTATCTATCATCTGGTTGATAACGACTATTCCGGGTAAAGAGGAAGGAGAGGGCAAGAAGCCTCGTTCGCCTCTACGTTAGCTTTATGTAAAGATACTAGGATACGGATGCTTTTCTTGGGGATTCTGTGTATTGTCGGGATCGATGTCGGTCTGAATACGACGATCCCTAAGCTATTGATGGAAAAAGTTATCCATGCCGTTGCAAGAGGCTGGATTAGGGAGTAGCCTTTATTTCGCCGCTCGTACCGGGAGGCTCTTTTCTTGGGGGCTATATTGCTGGCGAGGATCTCGTCACGACCCTTCTTAAGGGGAAGCATGCTTATCGCTATCCTTGCTTTCGTAGGATTGCTTATCTCGGATAGCTTGTGGGGCATGGGCGTTATGATCGTACTGGTTGGCTTAGCTTGCTCGAATGTGTTTTTCGATCCTGTTCTCTTTTTGCGTTGGAACATCGGCCGGAGCAATCGAACGAGGTCTCGGCCTTGATGATTATGGGTGTATCGGGAGGCGCTTTGATTACGCCTTGTATGGGAGGCATAGCCGATATGTTCGGACAGGTAGCCGGCTTGATGCTATTATTAATATGTATGTTGTATATAGGACTTATATCAATAAAAAACACGATAAGATGAAAAAAAAGAACTTATTTATCAGCAGGATTGGCTTTGTTGATCGGGACATTGTCGGTTCATGCGTCTCCGGGATTATCGGATATCAAGAGCCGTGTATTACCGGCGGTTTATAAATCGAAAAACGGACTGACCCAAAAGGTCGAGATCTCCGTAAAACATGAAGGAGAACCTTCTACAGTGACGATCCGTTTAGGCGAGCAAAGCCATAAAGAGAAACTGGTGTCCGGGGATAATGTATTCCGAATCGAGATACCCGGAGGTTAGCACGACTCGCCAATTACCGTTGACGTTGACAAGTGGGAAAGAGAAAGAGGAAACTACGGTGACCGTAAAACCGATTCGACATTGGCAGATGAATATGGTGCAACACACCCATACGGATATCGGTTATACCCGTTCCCAAATGGAAATCTTGGCAGAACAGCTTCGATACATTGATTATGCGTTGGATTATTGTGACGCTACGGATAATTATCCGGATTTCGCTAAGTTCCGTTGGACTTGCGAGATCGCTTGGGCGGTTAGCGAATATTTGAAATGTCGTCCTGTGGAACAGATCGCTCGCCTGAAGCAACGGGTAAAAAGAGGGCCGTATTGAATTAGCTACGATGTTCTTGAATTTTGACGAATTACCGGATGAGCAGACACTTGCCGCTTCCCTTTATCCGATCAAGCAATTTAGAGAAAATGGGATGCGTGCCGAGGTTGCGATGCAAGACGACGTGAATGGTATCGGTTGGTGTTTCAGCGAGTATTTCGCAGATGCCGGCGTGAAATATGTGAATATGGGAACCCATGGCCATCGGGCGTTGATCTGCTTTGATAAACCTACGGTGTTTTGGTGGGAATCACCTTCTGGGAAGAAGGTCTTGACTTATCGTGCGGAGCATTATCACTATGGTAATTTTTTTCGGGATTCATACAGATAACTTTGACCAGTTTGAGGAGCGTGTTTTTAACTTATTTAGGTGAAATGGAAGCGAAAAATTATCCGTATGATATATTAGCGGTGCAGCATTCGGGATATCTTACGGATAATGCGCCTCCATCCACGAAGAGTTGTGAGATGTTACAGAAATGGAATGAGAAGTATGAATGGCCGAAATTAGCACGGCGGTAGTCAGTGAGTTTTTAAGACGGTAGAGAGCCAATATGCGGATCATATTCAGACTATTCGTGGAGCTTGGCCGGATTGGTGGACGGATGGTTTCGCTTCCGGTGCCCGTGAAGCCGCCATATCTCGTGTGACTCACTCGGATATTATTGCGAATCAAGCCGGATTGTCATTCGCCAAAATGCTAGGCGCTCAATTGCCGACAGACATCAATGATCGGATTCAGGACATCAACAAAGCTCTTTTTGTTCTATGATGAGCATACTTTCGGGCATAGTGAGAGCGTGCGTAACGCTTATGGACTGGAAACTTGGGAACAACGCTCCTTGAAACAATCGTATGCGTGGGAAGCCTATCGCCATTCAGGTTTGCTGGGAGAGGCTACTATGGGTATATTACAATCATTCGTGCCTAAAAGCGACGTTCCGTCTATCGCTGTATTCAATACGCTCAACTGGAGTTATAGTGGTATCGCTAAAGCTTATGTCGATCATCAGATTCTTCCGAAAGACAAGGCTTTCGAGATCGTGGATGCGGCTGGCAACGTAATTCCCGCACAAGCTGGCGAAAGCCGTTCCGATGGTACTTATTGGAACTTTTACGTGAAAGAAGTCCCGGCTTTGGGATACGCACAGTATTATATAAAGGTGAAGGATGCGCCACGTCCGGAAATACAGGGCGCAACGGAATTAAAAGAAACACATGTGGAGAATCCTTGGTATGCCATCGACTTCAATACCCGTAAAGGTACGATTCGTAAATTATATGATAAGGATTTGAACAAACAATTGGTTTACGCCGGATGCGGAATGGGAGATGGGAGAGTTTATTTATGAGATTATCGATAGTCGTCATCCGATGGAACAATATCGTGCTCCCCAATTCCTCCGCCGTCGTCCCGAGAAGATGCGTTTCGAGAAATATGAGAAAGGCGATGTTTGGGGATACATATCGTTTTCGGGGAGAGACTGTAGCGGGACGTGAGCCGAATAATTTGATGGTGGAATTCCGTGTATTTAACGTAACAAAGAAAATCGAGGTAGTTTATCGCTTGCGTAAAAAAGCGGTAACAGATCCGGAAGCGGTTTATATCGCTTTCCCGTTTGAGGTTGAAGGCGGTAAGATCCATTTGGATGTACCCGGCGGATCGATTGAGGCGGGTGTAGACCAAATCCCGGGGCTCCTCTAACGATTGGCAATACACGGTGCAAAACTTCGCTACGGCTCGTAATGGAGAGTCACAGGTCGTGATGGGTAGCCAAGAAATACCATTAATGCAATTTGGGGCGATCAATACGGGGCGGTATAAAGCCGGAGCCGTACCTCAGTCCACGAATATGTATTCATGGCCGATGAACAACTATTGGGTAACCAATTTCAATGCGGACCCAAATGGGGAGAGATGCAATGGAGTTACTTCATCAACTCTTCGAAAGACAACTCCATTGAGTATGCGACTAAGTTCGCTTGGGAAAACCAATTCCGTTCTTGACCCGTGTTTTGCCTGCTGGAGATAAAAAGGTGGAGCCTCTCCGATCGGCTTCCATTTTCAAGATCGTACCGGAGAACTTGTTGTTGGTAAACATGAGGCCTGTAGAAGGCGAGAACGCTGTTATGCTTCAATTGCGTGAATAGGCAGGGAAGTCCGCTACTTTCTCTGTAGCTTCAGATAAAATTAATTTTTGTGAAAACTACGGTTTGTGATGTCGTAGGAGACCCAGTTTCAGGGGGAATCCGTTGAGTTTCGCTCCGTGGGAGAATAAGTTTATAAAATTATCTTGGTAGCATGGTAGGGGCGGGGTTTGCCCGCCCTTATCCAGTTTATCTTATGTTTGTATATTGAATGTTTTGATAGGATCTAACCCCAAATAAATCGGTATTATTCTAAGCAGAAGACTTTGCTTGTGTTAGAGTGATGGGTGAAGAAAAGTGTCATCAGAGACTCTGTTTCGGTAATGCCTTATTGGATTTCAAGCCTTGTGGGGAATAAGTCTATGGCGCTTTCTTGGTAAGAAAGATTGTAGATAATGTGGTTCTTCTTTTATTTATAAAGGGGGGCTAAGTTTTTTCATATTATCCAGTCTCTGAATATATTATCTGTTTTTTCATAGAAGCCATACTAGTGCCATTTTCGCCTTAGCCTTGAATCTCAATAAATTTAACTACTTGTTTGTTGTAACCAATTTAAAGTGTTTTTACTGCTAATATTTGATAGTTAATTATTTATGTGATAGAAAGACGATGATACTATTGTAAGTCCGTACGGAACAATATATTTTTTAGTACATTTAAGGGTTGATATTCTTGGTTTCAAGGGGTGATTTGTGATAAATGTGTCATTTTTATTAAAAAAATACTATAGATTTAAGTCTGGTTTACAAAAAAGTTATACATTTGCCCAGTTTTTAATGATATAGACCATGAATGGCGCACTAGTTAGTTCCGTACGAACTATGTCCTTTCATAACGATAAAAATTACATACTAAATGTAATCAATCTAAACTTAATTAAAAAAAACAAAGCAAAATGACAAAAGAATGAATCTAAGCTATTATCTATTCAAGGGATAGCTAAAGCCTCAGCGTTCTGTTTGTTGCTTTCCGCTTTCTCTGTAAACGCCGCTATGGCCGCTCCCGCTTCCGCAGGTACGGTTGATGAAGTGATGGTAGTACAGCAGGGTAAGAAAGTGACAGGTGTGGTTGTTGATGGTGCTGGTGAGCCTGTTATTGGCGCTAACGTGGTGGTGAAAGGCACACTACAAACGGTACGATCACGGACTTCGACGGTAATTACTCGTTGGAAGGCGTGTCCGCAAACGACATCTTGGTGGTATCCTATATCGGTTTATTTGTCCCAAGAGGTTCAGGTAGGAAATCAGTCCTCAATAAAAGTAACTTTAAAAGAAGATACTCAAACTTTTGGACGAGGTTGTAGTTGTAGGTTATGGTACAATGCGTAAATCAGATGTGACTGGTTCTATCGGTGTGGCTAAAGGTGGCGACTTGACAAAGAACCAAAACTTTTAGTGCGCTAGACAACTTGCGCGGTAAGGTATCTGGTGTGTAAATATCTTCTCAAACTCCAGCCAGCCGGGTGCTTATTCTAACCGTGTCGTTATCCGTGGTATGGCTACTATCAACGCTTCTTCAAACCCTCTATATGGTGAGACGGTGTTGTTATGGAGAACTTCGACTTGGTGAACCCCGAATGATATCGAGTCTATGGAGGTATTGAAAGATGCTTCCGCTGCCGCTATTTACGGTGCTCGTGGTGCCAATGGTGTTATCATGGTAACTACAGAAGCGTGGTAAGAAAGATGGTGAAGGTGTACAGGTTAGCTATCAAGGATCTGTCAGCGCAAAGCCATATCGCTCGTAAGATGGATACGATGAACGCCCAAGAGTGGTGTGACGCATTCATGATTGGTCTGGAAAACGAGAATAAGTGGCAAGGTAAAAATTGGTCTTTGAACCGTGCTGATTGGTTTAATGATTCAAATTTCTTTGATGCAAGCGGTAATCCTCTGTATGATACGAATTGGCAAGATGAGGCTACTCGTACCGCGGTTTCTCACAACCATCAGTTGAATATCCAACAAGCGGGTAAGAACTCTTCAATGGGTCCTTTCTTGAACTATACGGATCAACAGGGTATTGTAAACAATACGTATAATAAGCGTATTAATGCGAAGTTGGCATACGACGCAAATCCTACGAAGTGGTTGTCTACGGCAGTCAATGTATTGGTTAACCATACATGGGGCGTTATACGCCTGAGGATGGTGGTGGCCAAGAGGCTCGTCGTACCATGATCGAGATGGTTCCTTGGATGCCGATTCGCGATAAGAATGGTAAATATACCACTTCTACCTCTTCTTCCATTGGTGATGTATTAGGCTTTGAGGGTATGTCTAACCCAGTCATGATCTTGGATATGCAAAAACGTATGCGCTACAACACGCAGGTGTTTGGTAACGCCGCTTTGACATTCCACTTGGCTGAAGGTTTGGATTTGAAGACTCAACTAGGTCTTGACCATCATAATAAAACGTATAGAGGTTATTCTTCTATCGATTTGAACAACATCTCCATGCCGAATGGTTGGGCTGAGTACCAAAAATTGGAATACACTTTATTGGCAGGAGGAGACTTACTTGACTTACAATAAGGTATTCGGTGATCATCGTATCAACGCTATGGCTGGTTTGTCTTGGCAAGAGCGTGTGCAAAAAAGTGGAATAAGGCACGAACAGAAGGTTTCTCGGATGATTTCTTTGAGGACAATAATATGTCCGCAGGTACAACTCCGGCATCTCCTGAGTCTTCTTACGATCGTTGGGCGATGAACTCTTATTTCTTGCGTTTCGCTTATACATATAAAGACCGTTACTCCGCAACCGTAACAGGTCGTGTCGATGGTTCCTCTAAGTTTGGTGAAAACAACAAGTATGCGTTCTTCCCATCTGCAGGTTTGGCTTGGAATATCTCTCAAGAGGATTTCATGCAAGATCAAAACACGATCAGCAATTTGAAGTTGCACACTAGCTACGGTTTGACTGGTAACTCGAGATTGACACTTATCGGTCATTGGCTCGTGTTTCTTCCGGTACGCTTTTGATCAACGATATTCGCGCTCCGTATTCTTACATCAGCTCTATGGCGAACCCGGATTTGAAATGGGAGAAGACTGGTCAGTTTGATGTTGGTTTCGAGATTGGATTCTGGCAGAACCGCTTGTCTTTCGATGTAGCTTACTATAACAAGAAGACAACCGACTTATTGTTGGATTGCCCGATTCCTCACACTACAGGTTTCACGACAGTGTATAAGAACATCGGTTCTGTAAGAAACCAAGGTATGGATTTAATGATCAGCGCACGCCCAGTTCAGACACAAGACTTCAATTGGAGTTCTACGATTAACTTAAACTTCAACAAGAACAAGATCCTTCAGTTGGGCGACAATAACGAGGATATCGAGATGAACAGCTGGGTAGGTGGTTCTGAAAAGTATCTTGCGTGTAGGTGAGAACATGAGTTCTTTCTATGGCTACAGACGTTTGGGTGTTTATACGGAGGAAGATTTCAACAACGGATTGTGCGAAAAGAACCAGATCGGTCGTGCGAAACGTACGGATAAGAAAGAGATCATCGGTAAAAGGTATGCCGGACTGGACTGGAAGCTGGATCAACAACTTCTCTTACAAAAACTTCGATTTGACGATGGACTTACAGTTCGTATGGGGTGTTGAGACCATGCAACAGTTCTACCACTCTACTTACGACCGTTTCGGTATCACGAATGGTTTGAGCAATATTTTATATGACGCATATAACGGATCGAACCCGAACACGATGCAACAGGCTATTTACTTGTGTAACTCAGGCCATGCAGGTCAGGATACGACAGTAGATTCTCAATGGATCGCCAATGGTTCTTACTTGCGTTGTAATATGTTGCAATTGGGTTATACTTTTGACTCAAACGTGATTAGCAAGATCGGTTTGTCTGCTTTGCGTTTGTACGCAAGTGCGAATAACTTATTCTTGATTACTGCTAGCGATTTCACAGGTTACGATCCTGAGGGTACATCGCAGGGTGATAGTAATAAGTTCGGTCAGAACATGGTATTCTTCTCTTATCCAAGAGCGAGAACTTTCACGTTCGGTGTTAATGTAACATTTTAATTCATTTAATCAGTAGAATTTTTAGAAATGAAAAAAAAATATTGACAGTAGCGATTGCATGCGCTTGTTTAACCGGGTTCAGCGCATGTAATGATTTCTTGGAAGAGAAACCGAAGTCATCGTTGACAGCCCCGGATTATTACCAGACAGAGGCTCAAGCTCAGGCTAACGTGAACTATTTGTATCGTACGGGAGCTTCAAGTAAGCTCACAGGTGCGGGTAGTGCTTACGTAGGTCCGTTTGCCTCTATCACAGGGACAATTGACCGGTTACTTTACAAACAGTTATGAAGGTCAGGGAGCTGACTTGTAAATATTCTCGCGAAGTTGACTCGTCAGCAGAATACGATGACTGTTTCCGTTACTATTGACGGTATATGGGATGATTGCTACAAGGCTATCAACGTAGCTAATGGCGCTATCAAGTATATCCCCGAGATCTCAATGGATCAGTCTTTGGCAAATCGTTTGATCGGTGAGGCAAAGTTCTTTAGAGCTTGGAACTACTTCAACTTGGTGAAGATCTTTGGTGGTGTTCCATTGACAGTAGAGCCGTATGAATCTATGGAGAACATGTATTTGGAGCGTGCTTCTGTAGAGCAAGTATATGCTCAGGTCGAATCCGACTTGAAGGATGCCGTTAATGCTTTGCCGGCTGCTACTTTCTACAACAATAGTAACCGTATCACGAAGTATGCTGCCGCTATGGTTTTGACTTCCGTTTATATGCAACAAGGTAAGTATGCCGACGCTGCTTCTTCTGCGGTAAAGACGGTGATCGATTCTCCGCATGCTTTGGCAACCAACGATGATTTAGCGTTAGGTTCTGCTTATAATAAGATCCGTACGACAGACGGTTTGGATGAGTCTATCTATTCTTATGAGTACAACGCAACGAACAGCAACGGTGGTTGGTGGCCTACGTATGCGTTCAACTCAGCTGCTACGGCTATCTTTGGTACGTATTCAATCTTTGAGCGTACATACGGTCGATAAATCTATTCTTGAACGTATATCAGGACAACGACTTACGTATCCAGCCAAATCAATTCTTCCATTGGAATTATACAAATCCGGATAATGGTAAGACTTGGACGGCTCCTGAGAATGCTTGTGGTTGCTGGTTCTGGTATGATGAGGACGCTTTGTTGAACACAGGACGTTCTACGAAAGACCGCGATATCTTCCGTTACGCAGAGGCTTTGCTTGACGCTGCTGAATCTATCGCTCAGTCTCAAGGTGTAACAGCTGAGGCTGCCGGCTATTTGGCACAAGTTAAGGCTCGTGCAAACATGGAAGGTAAGACGGTAGCCGCAATTACTGCCGATCTTCAGAAATTAGGTAAGCAGGCCTTTATCGAGGAATGCTGGACAGAGCGTTTGCGTGAGTTCCCGTTGGAATTCAAGATTTGGGATGACTGTTTGCGTACAGGCAAGTTCCCTGTAATCTCTTCTACAGAGAAGGGTAAGGTTACATACGTTGACTTGGTTGGAGCAAAGAACGCTTCCGGCGCAACCTTCAAGTCTTCCGACTTGTTATGGCCGATCTCTTTGAACGAGATGCAACGTAACCCGAGTTTGACTCAAAATGAGGGTTATGCCGTTCAATAATAAATTTCAATAGCTGATGGCTAGAGAGGGAGGGAATGAGCGATCATCCTTCCCTCTTTTTGGTAGCTTGATTAGTCAGTAAGTTGCATGAAACAATGTATAATATACAGAATTTTGGTTTGGTTGTCTTATTATTCACTTTCAACTATGAAAACAAAAAGAGCAAGAAATGACATACTGATTCCGCTAAGTTAGAAGAACAATTGGAAGGTGAAAAGAAAAAAGAATGATTTTCTGAGCAGTACTACTGACTTGCTCAAAAGGATATATACTTATTTTGCCCACGCAGTATATATTACTTTGCCAAGTCACTAATACTTCATAAACATCCTTTACTTTGACACTGGCTGGGGATAAGTAATTGCGTCCTCCCTGTAAACAAAAAGACGCCTAAAATTACTTTCTGCTATAAACAATTTGTTATATTCGCATATATATAAGTACGATTATGGAGCGATTGATAGAGATGTATCGAAAAGAAGTTGCGATTTACCTCTACCGCCTTTATTAGAAGCATGGTGTACGAGATTAATCGGGATGCCCGGTTGATCGGTATAAGAGGTGCTCGGGAGTGTACTGCAACAGCATATCAAGCGAAATTTTTCCGCAAAGACGAACGAACCTTTTATATGTCCTTAGATAGTATCTATTTCTCTGACAATATATTAATGACTTTGCGGATCGTTTCGTGAAACGAGGAGGAACACGCTTACACTTGGATGAGGTACATAAATCCCCCCAGTAAAGCCAAGAGTTGAAGAATATATACGATGATATGCCAGAACTGCAAATTCTCTTTACCGGCCCCTTTTATCCCGAATATCAGTAAGCTCTGCGAATGGATTAGTATCACGAGAAACGTTTTATTGACTTATCTAAACGTGTTGGCAGAAAGTAAGCTGACCTACAGCTGTTTCTTCTTTTGGTATTCTCGCCTTTGAAAGCGAATATCGGCAACATGGGGAGACGTTCTTTGCGAACCAATTGAAAAAGTCTCACCAAGTAACAACCTTAGATTTGCATCCGAGTATTACAGATAAAATAGAAAGGATAAATTTGTAAAGTATGAGCCAAGCCAACGATTTTTTTTGTGGATGGAATTTATACGTTCGAGATCGGTGGCAAGCGAAAAAAAGGTACTCACCAATAGAAGGGATACCGGACGGTTTTATCGTTGCGGATGATATAAAAAATAAGATCCAGTTGTGGATGATGGGTTCTTTATTAAGGGAAGAAAGGGAAGAATAATCGCTCATCCTTCCCTTTCAGCCATCAGCTATTGAAATAAAAAATAATTATTTCGCAGAATAACCCTCATTCTGAGTTAAATTCGGGTTACGTTGAATCTCATTTACAGGGATCGGCCAGTATAGGTCTGTCTCCTTGAACTTAGCACCACTACCATTCGTAGCACCGATCAAATCAACGAATTGAACCTCACCCTTGTTTGTAGCGGAGATTTGAGGGAATTTACCTGTACGCAAACAGTCATCCCAAATCTTCATTTCCAACGGGAACTCACGTAAACGCTCTTTCCAACACTCTTCGATAAAAGCTTGCTTGCCTAATCTTTGAAGCTCGGAAGTGATCGTGGAAGCATCCTTACCTTCCATGTTAGCACGTGCCTTAATCCTTGTGCCAAATAGCCGGCAGCCTCAGCGTTTACACCACTAGACCTGAGCGATAGCTTCAGCGGCAGATAATAATGTCTCGGCATAACGATAGAAGTTCCAGTCTTTCGTACCCTTACCTGTCTCTAAAATAGCAGTCTCATCATACCAGTACCAGTTACAAAGCATCTTCATATCCAAAGTTGTACCATCAACCGGATGCGTATATGTACGATGGAAGAACTGATTCATCTGGGCACGCAAGTCTTTTCTCACCATATACATTCAAATAACGCTCGCTAACACCATACACATTTACCCACAAAGAGTATTTGTTTCCAGTAGAAGAGTTAGCGAAGAATGTCGGAGAAATCAAATTGAATGCGTGAACAGGGATATTACCGTTAGGAGAAATAGCCGCATCATATTCACGGGCATAAATAACCTCAGGTAGATCATCTGTTGTACGTAGCTTATTGAACGCACTACCTTCCGCAAGGTTATCGTTAGTAGCCAAAGCGAATTTTCCGCTATTGATTACATCTTTCAATGGAGTAACCGCATTAGCGTACTCGCCTAGTCGCATGTAAACATCGGCCAATAACATATCAGCCGCATATTTTGTTACACGATGGCTATTACCCGCAAAAGTTGCATTTGGTAAATTCTCTACTGCAAACAGCAAATCAGGAATAATAATAGTGCTATAAACTTCTGACGCAGCGGTACGAGCCGGATAGTCAACCAAAGTAGCATCTTCTGTCGGCTCTGTAACCATTGGAACATCACCAAACATCTTTACAAGATAGAAATAGTTCAATGCACGGAAGAAACGAGCCTCTGCTTTATACTGAGCTTGATTATCCATTTCCACACCATCAACATACTTGATGACTGCGTTCGCTACATTGATTGATTTATAACAATCTTTCCAAGTATTATTGGTCAAATAGTTACAACAAAGATTGCGTAAAGTCCTGACGATTCAACTGACGAGCGTAGGAACAGTCTACTTCCTGTCCTTCATATTCATTCACGAAATAGCCAGTTACCATGTTCATTACTGACAAGCTAGAACCTCTATAAGCCCCCCGTCATATTACCCATCTTATCGGGAGCACCGTCACGATATAGATAGTTGACATTGCCAATAATATCAGCACTTGTCTTATAATAGGTATCCAAAGTCAAGGACGACTTCAGGGATCCTCATCCAAAAAACTGTCACATGCGGTAAATCCTACCAATCCCGCACATAAAATAGCTGTTGTTAATATTTTTTTCATCGCAATTTTCTGAATAATTTAATTAATTAAAATGTTACATTTACACCCAACGTAAACGTTCTAGCTCTCGGATAAGAGAAGAAGGCCATATTCTGACCAAATTGCTCTGGAGATACCGAACCGTTAGATGTAGAGATCTGAGATGTACTTTCAGGATCGTATCCGTTAAAGTCTTTCGCTGTGATCAAGAATGCGTTGTTCACGTTCAAATATAGGCGTAAAGCTGCTAAACGGGGAGTCTTTGCCAATTGATTTGAGTCGAAAGTATAACCTAACTGGATTAAGTTCGCACGTAAATAAGAACCATTAGCCACCCATTGAGAGTCTGTCAGAGTATCCTGTCCTGCGTGGCCACCGTTGAATAACCAGATAGCTTGCTGCATAGAATTTGATTTGTCCCATTGTATGCGTCATACAAGATATTTGTCAAACCGTTAGTTTGTCCGAAACGGTCATACGTAGAGTGATAGAACTGTTGCAATGTCTCGAACACCTGCGACAAATTGTAAATCCAAAGTGAAATCCCAATTCTTGTAACGTAATGTATTGATCATAGATCCAGTCCAATCGGGTACACCCTTACCTATGATCTCACGCTCAGAAGAACGTTTCGCACGACCGATCTGTTTCTTCTGGCAGTTACCAGCTTCGTAATCTTCTATTGTATAAACGCCTAAACGCTTGTAACCATAGAAACTACCTACGCTCTCACCAACACGTAAGATTGGAAGCACCGCTCACCCATTCGTTCTTCAAGATATCCTCGTCTTATCACCCTAATGATAAGATCTTGTTTTTATTGAAGTTAGCATAATGGATGTTGTCCATGTGAAGTCTTTCGTATCAATATTACGAGTAGACAACATCAAATCCAGACCTTTGGTTACGGATAGAACCGATATTTTTATAAACTGTCTCGAAACCTGTTGTATGAGGAACCGGGGCATCCAATAACAGATCAGAAGTCTTCTTGTTATAATAAGAAGCATCTAACGTGATTCTATTATTGAACAAACCCAAATCGAAACCTATATCGAACTGAGCAGTTTTCTCCCATTTCAAATCAGAGTTAGGTAATCTATTTAAATAAGAATAGAATTACGTGTTCCGTTCAATAATAACGTTTCGCTCTTAACTGTTGCCAAAGATTTGTAAACACCAATCTCTGAGTTACCAGTCAAACCATAACTGGTATGTAACTTCAAGTTGCTGATCGTATTTTTGATCAGACATCAAAAAGTCTTCTTGTGTGATGTTCCAAGCTAAACCTGCGGACGGGAAGAACGCATATTTATTATTCTTACCAAATTTAGAAGAACCATCATAGCGGCCTGTTAAAGTAGCCGAGTAACGATCCTTAAATGTATAAGCGAAACGTAAAAATATGAGTTCATAGACCAACGTTCCCAATAAGTTTTCGGAGCATCGGGCTTCGTACCAGCATCCATATTAAAGTCTTCAAAAAGAAATCGCTAGTGAAGTTTTCCGTATACATCCTAGAATAGTCATACTTTGCGCTCTTGCCAAGATAAACCGGCCATAGCGTTGATACGGTGCTCTCCAATCGTCTTGTTATAAGTCAAGTAAGTCTCTTCCTGCCAATAAAGAGTATTTGCGTGATATCTCTCCGCACGTCCATGCTGGTCATACGCCAAATTCACCAAATCACTTGGCATATATTTGTGCAAAGTCTTAAAGTTTGCGTCAACACCAAATTGAGTCTTCAAGTCCAAACCTTCAATGATATGGAAAGTCAAGGCAGCATTACCGAATACTTTCGTATTATAGTTCATATTCTTATAGGTCTTCAAGATATGAACAGGGTTAGACATTGCCTCAAAGTCCATTGGCATCCCTTCAGGAGTATTGGTGGAGGTATATTTGCCATTATATTGAACCGGCATCCAAGGGAACCATCTCAATCATAGTACGACGAGCATCCTGTCCACCACCGTCTTCTGGAGTAGAGTTACCCCAAGTATGGTTCACTGCCAAGTTGATCGCTGTAGATAACCATGTTGTAGGATTCGCATCATAAGCGATCTTTGCATTCAAACGTTTTTGAATAGGTATTCAACATGATACCTTGTTATCAGTATAGTTCAAGAATGCACCCATAGATGATTTCTCGCCACCTTGCTGAACATTCAGTTGATGGTTATGAGATCGCTGTACGAGTTGCCTCATCCTGCCAATCAGTATCATAAAGAGGATTACCGTTAGAATCAAAGAAACGACGATGTCTGCAAACCAGTCCGCACGATTAGTAGACCAGTTAAATGGATTACCATCCTTATCAGATCCCCATCTATTTTCATTCTCAACACCTTGCATAAAGGCATCACACCACTCTTGAGCGTTCATCGTATCCATTTTACGAGCACGATGAGCCAAGCTTACAGAACCAGAGTAACTAACTTTTGTTCCGCCGTCTTTATTTCCACGCTTTGTAGTAACCATGATAACACCATTGGCACCACGAGCACCATAAATAGCGGTTGCGGAAGCATCTTTCAAAACCTCCATTGACTCAATGTCATTCCGGGTTCATTAAATAGAAGTTCTCCATTACTACGCCGTCCACAACATACAACGGATCTGAAGATGCATTGATTGTCGCTTGACCACGGATAACAACGCGGCTACCATAAGCACCCGGCTGGCTAGAGTTAGAGAAGATATTTACACCGGCAGCCTTTACCACGCAAGTTGTCCAGTGCGCTAAAGTTTTGAGCTTTTTTTTAACATTTCCTCTCCTTTAGCTGTAGAGATAGAGCCTGTTACATCCGATTTACGCATCGTACCGTAACCTACCACCACCACTTCTTCCAATGTTTGGGTATCTTCTTTCAATGTTACATTGATCGCAGATTGATTACCTACAGGAATCTCTTGAGATAAATAACCGATATAGGAAATTACCAAAATTCCGTCTGCGGGCACACCCTCGATCGTATAATTTCCATCGAAATCAGTGATCGTACCGTTTGTAGTGCCTTTCACCACCACGTTAGCGCCAATAACAGGCTCACCTGTACCGTCAACAACACACCTGTCACTTTCTTACCCTGCTGCACTGCCATTACTTCATCAACCGTGCCTGCGGAAGACGGGAGCGGCCATAGCGGCGTTTACAGAAAAGCGGAAAGCAACAAACAGAACGCTGAGGCTTTAGCTATCCCCTGAATGGATAATAGCTTAGATTCATTCTTTGTCATTTTGCTCTTGTTTTAAATTAAGTTTAGATTGATTACATTTATATGTAATATTATATTCTAGAATAGACATAGTTCGTACGGAACTAGGGGCGATGAACAGGGTATGATCTGGCTCATTGGATTTCTTTTTTCTAATTCTTTTTGTTAGATTTGCACCTGTATTCGTAATAATACTAGAATTTCATAAGAAAAGAAAGGGATATTTCTAAATAAATGGCACGAGGATCACTTTCTATTCATGTTAATTAAATGGATATTTATAGTCTAACTATGAATATAAAACACAAAAACGGATAAATTATATTATTAATTAATAGTTATATCATGAAGAAAAAAGCGTTTGGGCTTTGGCTTTAGCGGCGATGCTGGTGTGGGTTGGAAAACCTGCTGCGGCGGCTGTGAATGAGGCTTTTGACCCCGTAGAGTATGTGAACCCCTTGATGGGTACACAATCTACTTTGAGTTTGTCTACAGGAAATACCTATCCGGCGATCGCTCGTCCGTGGGGTATGAATTTCTGGACTCCCTCAGACTGGTAAGATGGGAGATGGATGGCAGTATGTATATACGGCTAACAAGATCCGTGGTTTTAAACAGACCCACCAGCCAAGTCCGTGGATCAATGATTACGGACAATTTGCGATCATGCCGGTGGTTGGTAAACCGGAATTCGACCAAGATAAACGTGCGAGCTGGTTCTCTCACAAAGGGGAGATCGCCAAGGCTTATTATTATAAGGTATATTTGCGGAGCATGATGTGGTGACGGAATTAACGCCGACAGATCGTGCGGGCTATGTTCCGTTTCACTTTCCCGGAAAACGAGCATTCTTATATCGTGGTGGATGCCTTGAATAAGGGCTCTTATATCAAGGTCATTCGGAGGAGAATAAGATCATCGGTTATTCAACGAAGAATAGCGGCGGGGTTCCCGATAATTTCAAGAATTACTTTGTGATCGAGTTTGATAAACCTTTCACATACGAGGCTACATTTGCTGACGCTTCCTTTTTGAAAGAGGGAACGAAGGAACAAACGAGTGACCATGTAGGAGCCGTTATCGGTTTCAAAGACGAAGAAAAGGTGAGATCGTCCACGCTAAGGTGGCTTCCTCATTTATTAGCTTCGATCAGGCCGCTATCAATATGAAGGAATTAGGTAACGATAACTTTGATACTTTGGTTCAGAAAGGTAAGGGATGTTTGGAATGAGCATCTGCAAGATCGAGGTTGAAGGTGAGATTTGGATCACCGTACTTTCTATTCTTGCTTCTATCGTTCATTGTTGTTCCCTCGTAAGTTCTATGAGATCAACGCTCAAGGCGAGGTTCATTACAAGCCCGTATAATGGTGAGGTATTACCCGGTTGATATGTTTACCGATACCGGATTCTGGGAACGTTCCGTAGTTTGTTCCCATTCTTGAACTTGGGATGTTCCCAAGGTCTGTAAACAAGGAAATGCAAGAGGGGCCTTGATTAATACGTATAAAAGCTTTGGCTTCTTCGGAATGGGCAAGTCAGCGGGCCATCGTGGTTGTATGATCGGTAATAACTCGGCATCTATCTTGGTAGACGCTATATGAAAGGTGTGAAGGGATTTGACGATTTCTATATAAAAGGCTTAATCCATGGTACGGAAAAACGTTCATCCGAAGGTCTCTTCTACACAGGACGTCTGGGGCATGAATATTATAATAAGTTAGGATATGTCCTTACGATGTGAAGATTACTTTGAGAATGCCGCCCGTACGTTGGAATAATGCACACTGACTGGTGTATTCCTGGCAGATCGCTAAACAGCTAGGCCGTCAAAAAGGAATTGGATTTATATGCCGTCGTGCGTTGAACTATAAGAACCTGTACGACAAAGGAAACCAAGTTGATGCGTGGCAAGAATGAGAATGGCGAGTTTCATGCGGCTCCGTTCTCTCCGCTGAAATGGGGTGACGCTTTCACGGAAGGTAATGGCACTATTCATGGTTGTATTCCACGATCCTCAGGGGATTGATCGACTTGATGGGCGGTAAGGACTCATTTCGTGATGATGCTTGACTCCGTGTTCGCTGTACCGCCTTTGTTCGATGATAGCTACTACGGTGTGATCCACGAGATCCGTGAGATGACCGTGATGAATATGGGTAACTACGCTCACGGTAACCAGCCGATCCAGCATATGATTTATTTATACAACTATGCGGGTCAGCCTTGGAAGGCTCAATATTGGTTGCGTCAAGTAATGGATAAGATGTACACTCCGGGTCCGGACGGTTATTGCGGTGACGAGGATAATGGCCAGACTTCCGCTTGGTATGTATTCTCAGCGTTAGGATTCTATCCGGTAGCTCCGGGTACGACCCAATATGTGTTGGGCGCCCGTTGTTCAAGAAGCGCCACGATCCATTTTGAGAACGGAAACAACTTGGTGATCAATGCCCCGAACAACAGCGATAAGAATATCTATATCGAATCCATGACGTTCAACGGTAAGAACTACACCAAGAATTATCTGGATCACAACGACTTGCTTAAGGGCGGTGTGATCGATTTTAAGATGGGTGACAAGCCGAATATGAATCGGGGGTATTAATCCGGAGGATATGCCTTACTCATTCTCCGTAAACGAGGAAGGGATCAATAAACTTTCCCCTATTTCTGTAAAATCTAGTAAAAAAAGGAAAAAATAAGCAATTAAGATGAATTTCATTCATAAACCATTAATGTCAGGCATAGCGATATGCTTGACATTTTTCGCATACTCCTGTGCCGCACCGGAGAAAACGGAAAACAAGACAGACTTTACCGCATATGTAGATCCTTATATCGGATCGGGAGAGCACGGACATGTATTTGTCGGGGCAAACGTTCCGTTTGGAGCAGTCCAAGTAGGTCCTCAAGAATATTTTTTTAAGGGATGGGACTGGTGTTCCGGTTATCATTACTCCGATAGTATCATTATCGGATTTAGTCATACGCATTTGAGCGGAACCGGATGTTCTGATCTGGGGGATATCCTTCTGATGCCTTATACGGGCGAGGTACGTACCGCCCGTGGCGAGCAAGATAATATAGAGGGAGCCGCTTTCTTCCTATTATAAACATGCCAATGAAGCCGTAGCTCCGGATATTACTCTTTGCTGATGGATAATGGCGTAAAAGCGGAGTTGACGGCGACCGAGCGTAGCCTTACATCGTTATACGTATCCGTCGGGAAGCGAGCATCGCCTCTTGATCAACTTAAAGGAAGGTATCGGTGATAAAGCGTATGATACTTATTTGAAGAAGATTGATGAGTACACGATCGAGGGGTACCGCTTTTTCCAAAGGTTGAGCCCACGTCACAAAAGTATTTTTACGTTGAAATGTGATCAGCCGATCGAGTCTTTTGGCTGTATTCAACGATGATGAGGCCCGCAGGTAATGATGAGTTGGACAGGCGAGTCCGTTAAGGGAGTGATTACCTTTAAGGGAGATGCCCCGACCGCCTTAAAGCTATCTCTTCCGTAAGTTGCGAGAATGCCTTGGCTAACTTACGTGCGGAGCTTTCTCATTGGGATTTCGACGAGGTTCGTAACGAGGCTATCGATAAATGGAATGACCAATTGTCTTGTATCTCCATCGATACGAAAGATGAGCATGCCAAGAAAATTTTTTCTATACTGCCATGTACCATGCGTTTATCGCTCCGACATTGTATTGTGATGTGAATGATTTCCGTGGCCATGATGATAAGGTGTATACGAACAATACTTGGAAGAACTATTCCACTTTCTCTTTATGGGATACCTATCGTACCTTGCATCCCGTTGTTCACGATTATCAAGCCTCACTCAATATGTGTCGGATTTGGTAAACTCGTGTTGAGCATTTAACCAGCAAGAGAAATTACCGATCTGGCCGTTGATTGGTGGCGAGACGAACCAAATGCCGGGTATAGCGCTGTGCCCGTTATTGCGGATGCTTATCTGAAAGGGTTTACCGGCTTTGATTAATCGTGCGTAATGTTATAGCAATGTCGCAACTGAACGAAGCGCCACTGA
>VOFK01000904.1_pt1 | contig 19493 bp, 40 predicted proteins | sample 5384121 | NCBI WGS metagenome assembly VOFK01 (sample SAMN12384730, study PRJNA508395) | human gut metagenome | isolation source: healthy gut J | host: Homo sapiens
TCAATGCGTTCAATTCACATATTGCTCCCATACCAAAAGCTCTTTATCCATATAGCCTGATTCAAGACGTTCTATAAAGTTTCGCTTCTTCGCCCAAGTTCTCTTCGATTGTATAAATGCTGATTACCCATGCCGTTACGCCGATGTCGCAAGTTCTTTCGGTAATCTGCCATGATATACAACATTCAGGATCTGGATTTCAACAATTTTTTAGTAAATTATCAAAATATTCCGGCAACGGAGCAGAAAATTCCATATATTCTCCACTTTTTTGGATGAACAGAATCTATTGTTTTTTGCGTGGAGCGTCTGTCCCTGCAGATGTTTAAACGGTGATCTGCCACTGGAATACAGAGTATCTCCAAGTAACGGATGCCCGATGCTTGCCATATGTACACGGATTTGGTGGGTTCGCCCGGTTTCAAGCCGGAACTGCATATAAGTATAATTTCAAAACGTTCAAAGAACTTTATAATGGGTGATTGCCGGTTTCCCGTTTTTCTCATTGATGGCCATTTTTTCGGTCAACCGGATGCCTTCCAATTGCGCCTTCGATGGTTCCCTCGTCTTCGGTTACATTTCCACAGACTATGCCAACATAGATGCGGTTGACGGTATGTTCTTTGATCTGCTCTGCAATGTTTACGTGATCCTTTTCATCATTTTTTTGCATACAATCAGGGAACCGGTTGTATCCATATCAATACGATGAACAATTCCCGGACGTATCTGTCCGTTGATGCCGCTTAATGAATCTTTGCAGTGATACATGATAGCATTTACCAGTGTTCCAGAATAATGTCCTGCCGATGGATGTACAACCATCCCTTTGGGTTTGTTCACAATTAGAACATCATCGTCTTCATACAGAATGTCCAACGGAATGTTTTCCGGTTCAATGGTCGTTTCGACAGCATCCGGAATGGTGACACGTATGAGATCTTCTGTATGTACCGGATAACTGGCCTTTGAACTGCCCCGTTTACCTGAATTTGTTTGTTTTTTGATAAGTTTTTGAAAAAAGAACGGAGAAATCCGGATAAATTTCGGAAAGAACTTTATCCAGACGCTCCCCTTCCTGTGTGTACTGTACTTCAAATGATTCTTCCTGCACGGTTTTAGGACTCCTTTTTTCATCTTACAGTTTTCAGTGAAAATCAAAGAAAATCTTCTTCCTTGTAATAAAAAAAAAGCACAGCAATGATCAATGCGACTGCAGAAAGTGTTACATAAATATCTGCGACATTAAAAATCGGAAAATTGATCAGGCTGAAATAAAAGAAATCAATGACATAGTGATGTATTACACGGTCAATCAGGTTTCCTGCCGCCCCTGCAAAGATTCCGACTGAAATAATATTCAGCGGAAGAAAACGGCGGTTCAATGGAATTCGCTGATACACAATAGCCAGTAAAACAAAGCACAACGATGGTCAGTACGGCAAAAAGATCATTTTGCCATCAAAAAGCTTCCGGATGGCTGTCAAAATAAAGTAAAATGAAAAAATCCGGTGCAGAATAGAAACCGGATCCAGACTAAATGCAGCACTGTCATTCTCGAGATATTTTAACCTGGAATACCCCATCAATCACAGACACATCCGGTTTCTGGTACAGATGGGTATAGGCAAACCATTTGGTAAACTGGTCGATGGCAATTAAAAAGAATAACAAGCAGACCGCTGTATCCCATATATTTTTTTTGTCTTTCTCTGATTCATTGTTCTCTCCTTACTTATAAATCATAAACCGGACGCGAAGTTTTCCTTTTTTGCTGAGAGACTGGTCGGTTTCAAAAACAAAACGCCCTTTTTGGCGAACCGAAACAATATCTCCGTTGTCACAGGATTGATTGCAGTTTGTAATGCAACGTCCATTAATGAAAACTTTCTCAGCGGTAAGATATGCGGCGGCTTCCGACCGGGATAAATGATATGCCCGCGCAATAATGGCATCAATGCGGTTAGAAGCAACCATATCATCGTGTTCCTCAAAAACGGGATGGGACTTTAAGGGTACTGACATCTTCGATAATCGAACTCGGATCATGGTATGGCGGATCTGCGTAAACTGATCCATAATAAAACTGGAGATGGTTTCTGAACAAAAGATATAAATGTCATTTTCCAGCAGAACAATATCCCCGATTTTACTCCGGTCCAGCCCAAAGGTGCATCAGTGCCCCCAGTACATCGCGATGCGTAAGTTTTTCCGCATATTTTGGATACTGGGGAACCGCATGGATACAAACAAACGGATAAGACCATTCATAACAAAAGAGCATCAGGGATAAATGCAACCATCTGACGCTCTGCCTGCTCATAGCCACCGGATAGTTCTGCTGTAGTATACAGTTCCTTCTGCAGACTATGAAAAATATTCTGTTCATTTAAATTTAAAAAATCACTGAATAATACAATTCCTTTCCGGTCGCCTGTCTGGAAAGATCACAAAAGACGCTTCCGGCATAATTCCTGTTCGTTCATATTATTAATTTAATCCTGGTAAATCAAAAGATTCCATAAGTCCCTGAATATCTCCGGAAATGTCAACACCATTTGGAGTTGCAAGGAAGATGTAATTGGAGATCTTCTGTAGATTTCCATGCATGGCAAAGGTAGCACCGGAAGTAAAATCGATGATCCGCTGTGCAATATCTACACTGAGTCCTTCCATGTTGATTACAACGGTACGTCCGTTTAATAAGGTTTCTGTTATTTCAATCTCATCTTCAATGGTAGTTGGCTTGATCACACATACTTCCATTCCCGGTTGTCCCGGTCGGCGGTTTCGGTTGATTGGTGTAATTTTATTCTGCTGCTTCTGCCTCTGCTTTTTCGGAAATATCAAAAAGTTGCTGCGGTCTGTTGCTGTTCCTCTTCTTTTTTTGCGTTCTCTACGGAAGGTTTTTTTCTTTTACCTCATAATCCCTCTTCTTCATCGTAATCGTAATCTTCGTTATCAAATTCGTAATCATCATCATTTAAACGCATGAAATCGAGAGCAGAAATTTATCAATAATACTCATTTTTTACAACCTTATTTTTGATAATATCTTTCGCCGCAAATTCCGGTTCCAACGCGAACCATGGTTGCACCTTCTTCAATTGCAACCATATAATCTCCGGTCATTCCCATGGACAAAATATCCATACGTACATTATCTATGTTTTGTGCGTCAATGTCAACAGATAATTGGCGAATCTGCCGGAAGTAAGTGCGGTTGTCTTCCGGATTTTCCACGAATGGTGCAATCGTCATCAGCCCAAGGATTTGGATATGCGGCAAAGCGGCAATCTGGCGGATAAGGAAATGGTTTCTTCCTTATGAATACCAAATTTACTCTCCTCTTCTGCAATATTGACCTCGACAAGAATCGAGACGGTTACGTTTTGTTTTGCCGCCTGTTTTTCGATTTCTTTTTGCCAGATGCAGACTGTCCACCGAATGGATGAGTTCTGTCTTTCCAATGATATATTTCACTTTGTTTGTCTGCAGATGTCCGATCCATATGCCAGCGGATATCTTTTTGGAAGAACTTCCATTTTTCCACACATTTCCTGAACTTTATTCTCCCCAAAATCACGCGGCTTTAAAGATCATATACGGTCTGAAGCATTTCGACTGGCTTGGTTTTGCTGACAGCAATCAGTGTCACATCACTGCGTTTTCTTCCTGCGTTTTCGCATGCCTTGCATATATTTGCTTCTACCTGTTGCAGGTTTTCCTGTAAATCCATCATGTATACACTCCTTTTTATTTTACAACCAGCTGGTTTTCTTTTTTATTTTACTGCCGTCTAAGGCAATATGATCATACAGGGCGACTCCGTAGGAAGTGCCTGTATCAACGATGGTATATTTATTGTTTTTGTGCAAGAATATCAATTTGTTTAAATACGGCATATCCTTTGTTGATATTATAAACACCGGTGAGCTTGTCCACATCACTGCCGATGGTATACGTCCCGGAAGAATTGTTTTTTACCACAACATCGCCGGCAGAAACGGTTTCATCATCAATATAGTAAAAATCATCCGTTTCGTAGTATATGGTTGGCTGAACCAGTGTTACCGAACCGGTATCTCCAGCATGGTTTTTCTATCATAAGTCCGGGAACAGAGGAATCGCCTCCCTGTGTAAAAATACTCTTTTGGAACCGTATAAAACTGTTTTTGTAATTGCCGAATTCGGAATTTTAAGACCGGTTTTTTTCGGATACGACAAGTTCCACATCAATGAAACGATCATTTACATAGCGTATCATTGCCGTTTTAAACTCAGGTTTACATAATAACTTCCATCTTTTTTGGTCAGGGGAATAAGGGACTGTCAGTGTAAAATCATCCTTGCAGAAACGGTTTTTAATATACTCATTATCTTTTAGCTGTTTTGCCATATCCTCTGATACTGGCAACAGAATATTCCATTTTTCACTGTCAATCCGTTTGTAGGCAGGGGTATTTGCCGTGACCTGTTCCTGATCATCCAGAGAATTTCTTTTTTGTAATCTGCCATGTTAAACTGATTGGCAGTAAAGTTGTCTGTGGTGACACTTTCATAGCCGTCCGTGTAATATACGATAATTCCGGGTTTTTCTGACTTCTTTTTTTGTAAAACGTATTGTTTTCTACAGCGGCTTTCACATCTTCATTTAAAGAACTGAGGGCATTCATACTGAGGGTCTGTGTCAGCTGTGCATTGAGTTCGTTTTTGAATGTATAAACCGAAGAAAACGTGTTGGAGTCATAAGAATTCCGGAAAACATCCAGTTCAGAGGAAACTTCATTCAGTGTTTCGGTGTCAAGGGTGTCGCCATTGGATGCGACATCTGAAATCTGTCGGGAAAGTTCTCCGCTGGTATCAATGGAATAGACCACATCATTGACGGAGGCTTTTGCCCCGTTTTTCAGATAGTAATTGATATAACCGCTTTGTCCTGCATAGACAACCGTCTCATCACGCAGAATCAGTCCGTGATAGATATGGTTTGTTGCAATGGTTCCCCTGACCTACTTCGTATTCAGCAACCGGGCTGGAAGTCAGATACGATATAAGATTAAAGATGACATAGATAATTATAATTACAAAAAATCACGATTCCGATATTTAAATTCAGACCATGATGCATTCGTACAACATTCTGTTTGCGTGTCAAAAAAGTCCACCTCACTGATTGATACTTCTATCTTACCATTTTCAAACTGCAAATACAATCATCAGAAGAAATGTGTATAATTTTAATTTTTTGTTCCATACTATGGATAAAAAATGGAGGTAAGAAAAATGAAATGGCTTGATAACTGCCTTTTGACATTAGCGGTAATTGGATGTATTGTTTGGGGACTGATTGGATTTTTCCAGTTTAATCTGGTTTCCTTTATCTTTGGAAACGGAACCTGGCTGACGCGTGTCATATATGCGCTGGTAGGACTCAGCGGATTATATCTGATCAGCTTTTACGGAAGAATCCGTTCCTCTCTGGAGGATTAGACACAAAAAAGATGGGGAGTGTTCTCAATAAGAAGCACTCCCATCTTCCGTAAACCGGGATCTCTTAGAGCGAAACCGTTACTTTCGCCTGTGCATATTCCGGCAGATCCGCTTTATTTTTTGGAAACACTTAAAATAAAACGGACTTTGTATTTTTCACTGATGATATCCAGTTTTTTTCAATCGCCCTTACCATGTCCTGATCGGATTCAATGAATGCAATGGTAAGAAAAACTGTCCAGATACATTTCTTCCAGATCATGATCCTGTGAAACAATACCACAGATAAACCCTAAAAAAAATTCATCACAGTTTGTAATTGGATAATCCACTACATTGATCAGACGGACTTTATTGTTTAACTCATACATATGTTTCTGGCTTTTGTCAAGATAAACAACACTCCCGGTAACGGTACTGACGGTGTGATTGACTTTTTCTAAAAGTTCCTTGGTCTTTCCTTTTCCCCTTTTTTCCCCACAAATGATTTCAATCATGGCACTTCCTCCTGCAAATATAAAAAGTCACAAAAAAACGGTTCTTTATAACCATAATTATAGTATATTTGCACAGGAAATACAATCATTAATTCGCAAAGGTTGAAAGAATCTGATTCATCAGTGTATACATATCGGAACGTGTTTTTTCCCTTGTAAACGATACTGACAATATCATCGCCCTTTTTATTCTTTGAATATAAAAACAAGGCAGTATCCCGCTGCATTTGTGGTACCGGTTTTTCCGCCGACAACGGTAATATCTTCCGGTTCCTTGGTCTGACCGTTCAGATAACGGTTTGTACTTTCCCATTTTTGTGTCACGGCATTACCGGATGCATTCTGATAAGCGGCATCATAACTTTGGGTATGTATGATATCAATAAAATCCTGCGTCTGAATTGCTGCCTGAAAGATCAGGTACATATCGTAAACGGTTGTGTAGTGATCATCATCCGGCAGACCGTTTGCATTGACAAAATGGCTCTGTGTTGCTCCCAGGGCTTTTTGCTTCGCGATTCATTTCTTCTGCAAATTTGTCAATTGACCCGGAATAATATTCGGCAAGAACATTTGCCGCATCATTTCCGCTGACAAGTAACAGTCCATACAGTAAATCCCGGACAGTAAGTACATCTCCGGCAGCAAGTCCGCATTTGGAAGAATCCGCCATATTTGCAATGGCATCCGCACTGACGGTTACTTTATCATCCAGATCACAGTTACGGATAATGATATAGGCTGTCAGAATTTTTGTGGTACTTGCCGGATACAGTTTTTCGAAAAAGGTTCTGGCTGTACAGTACTTCTTTGGTTGTCAGATCAAAAACACCAGCTCCTTCGGCATAATCTGCATGAACCTGATCCGTGCCAAAATTAATATCGTCTGTCACACACAGATTTCTTGCAAAAAAAACTGGTTGCTGACGGAAGAATTATCTCCCGTCAGGGAGTATGGATTCTGGATATCCGCGGTCTTACCGGTTCCGCATCCGTTCATAAAAAGAGCTGCTATGCAGGAAATACATAGCAGTTTTATTTTTTAAATGATGAGTTCTATTTGTACATTTCACGCCAGTCAAGGTCTCCTCTATCCAAAGATTTAATCAAAAGCTCCGCTGTGGCAAGATTGGTTGCAAGCGGGATATTGTGCTCATCACAAAGCCGCACAATGCTGTTGACATCCGGCTCATGTGACTTTGGTTTCAGAGGATCACGCAGAAAGATTACGAGATCAATTTCATTGTGCTCGATCTGTGCACCAAGCTGCTGGGAACCTCCCAGATGTCCTGCGAGATATTTATGTATCTGGAGGTTGGCAACCTCCTCGATCAGACGTCCGGTTGTTCCGGTTGCAAACAACTGGTTTTTTTGCCAGAATTCCACGATATGCGATACAGAAATTCTGCATTAATTTCTTTTTTGAGTCATGTGCTACAAGTCCAATATTCATTAAACAATTCCCCCTAATATTTTTTTCGGCTGTAATCCAACATTTAATACAAACCCCATTCCCCAAATACAAAGAAAGCAAAGAGGTTAATCCGTAACTTACAAATGGAAGCGGAATTCCTGTATTCGGCATCAGACCGGTGGCAACAAAAATATTAAAAATACTCTGAAATCCAATCAGTGCAGCCATGCCGCAACAGATCAGTCTTCCTGCGAGATCCTTTGCCTTCCGTGCGATCAGAATACATTCTATCACAATAAACAGCAATAAAAGGACAATTACCATGGTACCTATAAAACCGAGTTCCTCACCGGCAACAGCGAAAATGAAATCTGTCTGTGGCTCAATGATATAATTCGCATTTTTCATGGATGTGGCCGCAGAATTGTTCAGGCCTTTTCCCCCCATAATTGGCCTGATCCAATTGCCATAATCGAATTTTTGCTGCTGTGCTGCGATATCCGACCATCTGGTATTCCTGTGGATATAACCATGCCATAATTCGACCGAAACGGTAATCTCCCGATGATTGTGCCATACGAAGTATAACGGTAATTCCTATCAAATCCTGTCGGAATACAGATTCCCAAAACGGTTAATACTATTTTATAACTTAATCCGGCAATAAACAAGAGGCTAATAAAAATTAATGCAATTGCGATGGAAGTTGAAGTATCCGGCTGCTTTACAATCAAAAGCAGAGGAATTCCGATCAGGACAAAAAGAAAGACCTATGGTTTTTACCGTGTTCAGGTTCTCTGCATGTTTGGAAAAAAGCGTGCGAAAAATAAAATCAGCACGATTTTTGCCAGCTCGGAAGGCTGAAAACGAAAACCTCCAAAATCAATCCAGCGCTGTGCTCCACCGGCACTGTCACCAATACCTGTCATAACCAGACCAAGCAGGACAATGATTCCGATATAATACAACCAGGTAAATCTCAGAATAAAGGAATAATCCATCAAGGATACAATGACCATCGCCACCATACCGATGATACATCCTAAGATCTGCATTTTCTGTACAGAATGTTTGGCACTTCCAATGATCAGGATACCGATGATATTTAAAACCAGTATGCTGATCACCAATTGAAAAAATGATAATTTCTAAGTTTGTATTGTTTTAACATCTTAAGCTCTTTTTCCTGTTTTGTTTCAAAACAACTCTTATCTCATAGTCATCCGGAGAAAATTCAAAATACCGTGAAATAATATCTGAAATTTCCTTTTTTCATTCGCCTTGCTGCAGCAGGTGAATGTTCAAACGGTGCGGATTCTGCCATTAATTTCAGACGTTCACGGGCAATTGGTCGGAACCGTCCTGTCTGTGGGAAAAACGATTAACCTTCATACTCACATTCCTTTCCGCCCAGATATATTTTTTCCCTGCCGGATGCAGGGATCTTCTTTATTCAGATCCACCGGAATCACACGTGGATTTGCGAATGCTCTTGCGGCGGTCATAAATGCACGGGTGGCCTTTGTGTGCATGGAAAGTACAGGTATTCCCTTATTCTGGCTTACGACAATTCTTTCATCGGCAGGAATTACACCGATTGCCGAAAGTCCTAAAATATCTTCTACATCTTTTTTGCGAAAGCATATCGTGTTTTTCGCACCATACGGGCATTGTAGGCATTGATCAGCAGATCAATCTGTGAAAAGCCGCATACCGTCCAGCAGACAGATGACTCTTCCTGCATCCCGCACAGCAGAAATATGCGGAGATGTAACAACTACTGCACGATCTGCTGCAGATACGGCAAAGTGAAACCCGTCTTCGATTCCTGCCGGACAGTCAATCAGACAGAAATCAAATTCCTGTTTTAAATGGGAAATCAGCGTATACAGCTTACTCTCATAATCCATAATCTTTCTGCAGCGGAGAGCTGCGGGAATCATAAACAGATTCGGATAACGCTTGTCCCGGATCAATGCCTGTTTTAACCGGCATTTGTTTTTCGAAAGGTCGATCAGATTATACTGGATCTGATCTTCCATTCCCATTACAACATCAAATTTCGAAGTCCCATGTCTGTATCAAGCATGATGACTTTTTTATCTAACCGTGAAAGTCCTGCGCCAATGTTGGCAATTGTTGTAGTCTTGCCAACACCGCCTTTTTCCTGAAGTGAAAACACTTGCTTCACCCATGAAATAAACCTCCTGTTAGTTTAAATTGTAATCTATGTGACTAATCGGCAACAGAGTTTCTTATGTTACCGTTGGCACCGGCTGCTTTCATTTCCTTGATATCTTTCATCGATGTTTCTTTATAGTAATATGAAATTACATTTCTTGCCGCAGTTGCCGCATTATGAATTGTAACCGTTGGCAATTCGTACTGCGATGGTAATTTCCGGATCATCATATGGCGCATAACCAACAAACAGACCATGATTGGCATGTCCGTCCTGCTGTGCCGTACCGGTTTTCCGGCAACCGGAATATCAAATCCCTGGAAGCGGTCCATGGTGGAAACCACTTCGCGCATGCCGGAATGAATGGCATCCCACTGGCTGCTTGTTAAGGTGTCCGAAATATCTTCATAGTCGGCCTTATTTTTTTGACCGTCTTTCCATCTGCATCCACGATTTTATTCATCAGCTGATAATTATATTTTTTTTGCCGGAGGCCACGGCTGTTACATAGCGGGACAATGCAACGGTGGTATAGTTGTTATCACTCTGTCCAATGGCAGCCATAACCGGATATTTTGTCGCAACAGATGATTTGCTTTCCGAAATCTCCAGTCCTGTTTTTTGATCCAGGCCATAGATATGTGCATATTTCTGAATCAGATCAATACCGTTGGCATCATTATAAGATCCTGTTTTTTCTGTGCCAGCCGGTTTGCCGACCGTATAGAAAAAAGACGTTACAGGAATCCCGAATTGCCTCGAAAACATTGTCAAGTCCGTGACTGCCCGGATAAATCCAGCATTTTGGTTTGTTACTGATGTCATTATAAATTCCGGTACACCGGATCTGGTCGGATGTCGTAATCACGTTTTCTGCCAGACCGGCTGTTGCGGAAACCAGCTTAAAGGTGGAACCGGGGTGCGGTCTTCTGCTGCGTCGCATAATTGAGCAGCGGAGAAGATTTATCATGCTGCAGAGATGCAAAAATATTCGAATCCACACCATTGGCAAGTTTGTTGCTGTCATATCCGGGATAACTTACCATGGCACGAATTTCCCCTGTTTTTTCATCCGTCACCACACAGGGAACCGATACATGGTTCAAGTGCAAGCTGTGCAGGCGTAATCTCAATGTTGTAAATCTTTTTTTCATGAGAAAATCCCGTGGAGACAACGATCCGTTTTTCAATTTGTTTACGGTTTGCATCATCATAATCAATACTCCCTGATCGAACAGAATCAGACAGAGCTGACGCGGGGAGATTTCGCCACGTGTAATCATATACTGGTATATAATTTTTGGAAAATTCCGTATCTGTCTTAATGTTCTTTAGAATATACTTGCATAATGCATCATATACTTCTGTTGAGTCCGCATATTTTTTCATCGACATTTAGCTGACTGATATCAATCCAGTGCTGTGTGATACAGTAATTTAAATACTCTTTCGGGCTGATTTTTCTGGTCTTTCCATTTCTGGTAAACAGAATCACTGGTATCAATCTCATTTTTTTAAGAGTACCTGATCGTCTTTTAACATGGAAATGATGTAGTAAATTCATCCAACACTTCATCCGACATTGTATTCAGTGCTTCCGGTGAACTGGTCAGTTCCTGTTTTTTATTTTGCCAAGCGTTGTCTTCTGCCGGGATTTAAAAACACTTAACACACTTTTTTTCCGTGTCAGAGGCTTTCGATTTTGAAAAATGCTCTGTGTTGATGACACTGTTGCCAATCAGAGCCGTATACACATCGTTGATCGGAATCTCCCCTGATTTGATATTGGAATACACAATCGCCGCAATCTCATTCTGCAATGCCAGATAGGTAGCTTTCTGCAGATCTGCGTCGATACTCAGATACAGGTCATCTCCGGCTACGGAATCGGTGCTGCTGATAATTTCGGAAATTCTTCCTACCATTATCAATATAAAATTTCTGCTCTCCGTTTTTCCCACGCAGATAGGTCTCGTAATACTGCTCCAGCCCGGCTTTTCCGACGGTGTCATTCTGGGTATAATCTTTATTCTTTTTTGTGCAGTGCCGTATACTCCGACTCTGAAAATCGGTCCGGTGTATCCGATGATTGATGAAAAAATATTCACTGTAGTTATATTTCCGGATCATATCTTCGTTGACGGAAATGCCGCTTAGTGTGTCCATGTGCTCATTTACATAAGCAACGGTCTTGTCCGATACATCGGTTGCGATTTTTACTTCCTTGTATCTTGCAAAGCGGTTTCCAAGCATGGCATAACGAACAACAACGATACGGTGTGCCAGATCCCCATCATATTTCGAACTGATGCCAAAGTTGTCTTTTTCCCATCAGATATTCCATAATCTGTTCTGCGGTTTGCATTTGCCTCATCGATTCCGGTCTCCTTGTCATATTCAAGATCATCGGCAGAGCCTTTTCCGAAAACATCCGCACGAAAACGGTTCAGCGAGGAACCGGATACATTAAACTGTATGTACCGTCTTTTTCCGGTCAATTTTGAAATCATTATTCAGCGTTTCACCATTATTCTTTAAAACCGTAAGAATCTCTGCAAGTTCTGCATTGACAGCCTTGTTTTTTTCTTTTGTGCTTGAATAGGTTGTACTGTCATTGATGGAAATGGAATATGCAAGTTCATTGTAAGCCAGAAGCTTTCCGTTTTTGTCATATATATTTCCACGTGCCGCATTGATCGGCTGCTTCATCTGAATCTTTAAAGAAAAGTTTTCCTGATAAGACTTTCCGTTGACGACCTGAAGGGTAAAAAGATTCTTGCAAGGATAATTCGAAAAATACGATAAATACCGCGGCAAGCACAAAAGGCGCGAACTGAAAAATTTCTTCAGAAAATCTTTGATATCATAACTCAAATTTTATAGCTCTCCTTTTTCTCGTGTTCCTCAAGTTTCTGATTAATCTTGAGAAGAATAAAATACAAAAAGATGGTTATCACCATGGTATAAACAAATTCCGGCAGTATGACGGATGTAAAAATAATACCAGAAAGAAAACCGGCTGCGCATAAAAAACATAACGATATAGATCATCAGGTTATTTACGATATCACTCGAGCCGATCAGAATCATCGGAAGCTTAATATCATCCGGGTAAAATCTTTTTTTTGAACAATCCGTTGATGTAACCGATGTACATATAAAGTAAAGCATATCCTCCGAGATAAAACCCAAAAAAATATGTCGATAAGCAATCCACAAAAGAATCCAACCCACAGCCCTTCTTTTTTCCCACGCATGAGTCAAAAAAGACACCACAATAATCAGCAGATTTCGGATGGACCGATATTGGCAAATGTCAAAGCTCGAAAAACGGTTGTCTGTAAGAGAAAACAGATTGCTATAATAATAAAAAGCACAATTTTTCTACGCATTTCCTACTCCTGTGATTTTTGTGTTTCGGCATTGTCCTGTGTTTCTGTCTGAGTATCGGATGCCTTCTGGGAAGACAGTTCCTTTTCTCCGGTGTCTTTGAGTGTCGTAATGACAAGCACCTCCCGCAGATGCTGGAAATCAACGACCGGCGTAATGGTTCCCGATTTTGTCAGGTTATTTGCATTTTTTTCAATGGAGGCAATGTATCCAATCAGAATTCCTTCCTGATACTGATCCGACACATAAGAAGTCACGACCGGATCGCCGACCTTTACCTTATCATCTTCATCCCGGAGTTCTGTAAATGGTAACACTTTATCCTGATTCATGGACTTTAAGCTGCCACCGACATTGAAATTATCTTTTGTGGTCAGAACCATGGAACTTACATTACTGGAATCATCGATGATGCTTCGCACCTTGGCAAAATTCGGACGACGTCTGTGACGATTCCGACCAGACCGCTTCCGGCAATGACGTTCATGCCTTTTTTTTTTGATGCCTTCTTTGGAACCTTTGTCAATCGTAAAAAACTTGAAAACCAGTTGGTTCCGTCCATGGCGATCACATTTGCTGCGACCTTCTGATATCCGGAATATTTATCATCCAGATCCAGAAGTTCCCGGCAATTGTCCAGTTCGTATTGTTCGAGCTTTGTGACGTTTAACTGATTGGTCAGATCGTCTACCTGATTTTGAAGCTTTTTGTTTTCTTTTCAACCTTCTCCAAGTGTTTGAAAGTCATTTGCTTTTCCTGAAATCCAGGAACCGGCATTGTTGATTCCCTTCTGCATCGGAACAAATACATATCCGGCAACTGAATTTAAAGGGCCTCCGGAAAGATTAAATACCAGACTCGTAAACAGAGCAACAATACACACGCCGGTAAGGATCAGCAAAATATATTTACTTGAAAGATGCTTTTTCTTATTGCGAAAACTGCGAAATTTTTTCATAAAATCCTCGAATCCTTGTTTCTTACTTTAACGTAGTATTTTTCATGCTGAATGGAATCCGTTTATATTTGGAGTCCGTAGCAATCTTTGAAAGACCGCGGACTGCGCTCTCTTCCGGATTCTCACAGGTATTTACTTTAATATTTGTAATCTGTGTGTAAACAACTGGTCAAGATCTTTGATTTTTGATCCGCCGCCTGTGATATAAATACCTGCATAGATAATATCCCTGGCAAGTTCCGGTGGTGTTTTCTCCAGAATCAGTTTGATAGACGAACAGATCGATTCAAGATTTGCTTTGATTGCTTCATAGACAACCTCTGCGGTAATTTCGTTCTACCGGAAGACCGCTTACGACATCCAGACCAACAACGGTCATCGTTTCCTGTCTTCCCGGAAGTCCGCTTCCAAGCTCTTCTTTTAATGCTTTGGCGGTTTTTCTTTCCGATCACAAGGTTAAATTCCCTGCGGATATAGCTGATGATGGACTCATCGAGACGATTGGACCCGAAATGCATCAGATCACTGAGTACAAGTCCTCCGAGAGAAATAACAGAAATTTCGATCGTGTCTGCTCCCCATATCCACGACCATGACTCCGGTAGGCTGATTTACATCAATTCCAAGTCCAACGGCATCTGCAAGTGGTTTTTCACAGAGCATAACGTTTTTCGGACGAAATTTGCTTTTATAAAAAAGTTCAAAGAATGCACGTTTTTCTACATCGGTAATGTCTGTTGGTACTGCGACAAGAAATTCTGCATTCTTTACTCTTCCTTTTAATTTTTTCTCAATATAATACAAAAATCATGGTCTGCAGAAAATTGTAATCTGCGATCACTCCCGTAGAAACCGGAAACGTAACGTTGATGCTTTCCGGTGCTTTTTCATACATTGCATAGGCATCATCGCCATACGCATAACTCTGCGTTTTGTTGATAATGGCAATGGTGTTTTTTCAGATACCACTTTTCCACTGGATTTACTGAATACTTTAAAATTACATGTACCGAAGTCAATACCATAAATATTGTTACTCATTGTCTTCTCCCCTTTTCTTGTGTTATAACAATTTATTTTTCGCGAAAACTGAAATACTGCTGATCTCCGATTACGATATGATCAGCAAGGGTTAATCCCAACACCGAGGCGCCTGCCCGAATCTGTTCGGTAAGCTTTTTGTCTTCTGTGCTTGAGTTGGGTCTCCACTCGGATGATTGTGCAGGATAACGATCATAACAGCATTTCGAAGCAGTGCTTTGCGAAACAGTTCCATGGGAGAAACATATGCATAACTGATGCTCCCGGTTGCGATTACACTGTCGCCTAAAAATTTGCATTTGGAATCAAAGAAAGCTGCCATAAAGGCCTCTTCCCTGCGGTGCCGGAGTTCTTCCATATAATAATCGGCGATGGAAGACGGACAGTTCATGGATAAATGATATCCGCGTCCGGTTCTGGCAATGCGCTTGGAAAGCTCCGCAATTGCTTTTCAGCTGTGTTGCCTTGACCGGGCCAATGCCCCCTGCGTTCTAAAAGCTGTTCATATCCGATTTCGTACAGATTCAAAAGATTTCCCCTGACACTCCGACAAAAGATCACGTGCAAGATCCAAAGCCGTATAATCCTTTGTTCCCTGTCTTTAATATAATTGCAAGAAGCCTGCATCCGACAGCGCCTCTGCTCCAAGAATCTGAAAACGTTCGTAAGGACGTTCCGATTCCGGCAGGTTTTTCATTGAAATGTGACTCAAAACAGGTTCCTTTCTACTTTTCCGAAGCCACATGAAAACTCATATTATTTTAGCACAGTTCATCTATATTAACAAGGTTACGTTCATAAAGTTTCTGTAAAGACATAAGAATTCCAAGCTTCGCATGGTACCATGTCAGCCCCCTGAAAATAAACGGCATATGGCGGTTTCACCGGGCCATCTGCGGAAAGTTCGATGGAAGAAACCCTGTACGAATGCACCTGCTGCCATAATAACGTCACAGTCATAACCAGGCATTGCCCATGGCTCGGAGTGACATAGCTGTCTACCGGTGCGGCCGCCTGAATTCCTTCACAGAAAGCAATCGCATGGCCTCCCGGTTTTGAAATTCCACAGCCTGAATAATGTCATGGCGGCTTTTCTGTACTGTCCGGAACCACTTTATACCCCAGTTTTCATAAATATCTGCCATAAAAATGAAACCCTTTAAAGGCACCGCTTACAACGGTCGGTGCAAGAAAGAGACCCTGATAAAAGGACTGGATCACACCAAGCGAAGCTCCTACTTCTTTCCGAGTCGGGGAAGTCAGGCGGTATGCCGCATTTTCCACACATTCCTTTTTACCGACAATGTATCCGCCAATCGGAGCAAGGCCGCCTCCCCGGATTTTTGATCAGAGAACCGACGATCATATCCGCTCCCCACTGCAAGTGGCTCCCGGTCTTCTACAAATTCTCCGTAACAGTTGTCCACCATACAGATGACATCCGGCTTTATTTTTTTGACAAAAGCGATCAGTTCCCCAATTCGCTCGACCGACAGCGTTGGACGTGTCTGGTATCCCTTGGAGCGCTGGATGGTTACCAGGCGGGTGTTTTCATGGATTGCATTCCGGATTCCATCGTAATCAAATGAACCGTCCGGCAGCAGATCCACCTGGGAATAAGTGATTCCGTATTCGGCAAGGGAACCTCTGGATGGGCGGATTCCAATTACTTCTTCCAGGGTGTCGTACGGTTTTCGGAGCGGAGAAAGAAGCTCATCGCCCGGACGCAGATTGGACATCAGAGCGAGCGCAAGTGCATGGGTTCCACAGGTGATCTGTGGACGGACCAGCGCATCTGCCCCGCCAAAACAGTCTGCATATACCCGCTCTAAAGTATCTCTTCCCATATCATTATATCCGTATCCGCTCGAAATATTAAAACATTCTGCACTCACACGGTTTTTCTGCATGGCTGCAATGACTTTCATCTGATTGTATTCGCATTTGCATCAATCTTTTTCAAAACGCTCTTTTTAATTCCTGTTCGATTTTTTTCGCCAAATGCATAAACTTTCTCGGAAATTCCAAGTTCTTTTATATTTTTCTTCCAGTAACTGATTCATTGTATGATTCCTTTCTCGTGTAAAACATCCGTCATTTTTCTGTAACATCTGATCTTCGCGGTCATTAAATTCTGATTTTGACCAGCCAGATGTCATCCTTTTCACCGGCGGAACCAGGTAAGCTGCCGTTTCGCAAAATGTCTGGTTTCCCGTTTGATCACATACACCGCTTCCTCAAGGGAGCAGCTCCGTCCAGATAATCTAAAATTTCTTTATATCCCAGTCCCTGCATGGACACCATATCTTTGCGGCATCCCATATCATACAGCGTTTTACTTCTGTAAGAAGTCCCTGCTCCATCATTAAGTCCACGCGCTGATCAATGCGCCGGTATAATTTTTTCCCGTTCGTCCGTCAGTACAAAATATGCAAAACGATACGGAGATGTTTTCTGATGTTCTTTTTTCGTTGTGTGCGGAAATCGGCGTATGATTCTGATGGTAAAATTCCAGTGCACGGATGACCCGTTTGATATTATTTTTCATGAATGGTTTCATAAGAAACCGGATCAATTTCTTTTAATTTTTCATGCGGGGCATGCGCCCCGTATTCTTTTTGCAAATGCCGTAAGTTCTGTACGGTATGCCGTATCGGATTCCTCTTTGAAAAGTCTATGTCGTACAACAGGGACTGGATGTAAAAATCCGGTTCCGCCGGCGATAATCGGGATCTGTCCGGCGGCATAGATCTGCTGCAGGGCCTAGTCTTTTGCCATCTGCTGAAAACGGACAATATTAAACTCTTCGGACGGCTCTAACACATCGATCAGATAATGGGGATTCCCTCCATCTCTTCCGGCATGACTTTTTTGCAGAACCGATATCCATGTGTTTATATACCTGCATCGAATCCGCGGAAATAACGGCGCCGTTTATTTTTTTGCAAGTTTTATTGATAAAGCGGTTTTTCCCGACGGCTGTGGGAGACCTGCAAGAATGACAAGTGGTTTCATGAAACAATCCTCTTAAAATTTTTTTTTTCTCTATTTCGTATTTTGACATGGAAATGATGGTTGGCCGGCCGTGTGGACAGCAAAACGGATTTTCCAGCGTCAGCAATTCCGTCATGAGTGCATCCACTTCCGGCAGGCTCAGTCTATGATTTCCCTTTACCGCTGCCTTGCAGGACATGGTGGCTACTTTTTTCCAGTATCAGTTCCGGTGTCTGCCGTCCGGTCAGGTTGGAAAAAATCATCAAGCATTTCGATAAACAGATCTTTCATGTCAATATGGTACAGATTATCCGGTACGGCAGAGATCATATATTCTCTGCCACCGAAATTTTCGATCTCATACCCGAATTTTTTGATTTCCGGCAGATACGTCTCTAACATTTCCTGCTCATGGGCATCCAGACTCAGCACAATGGGCGGGCTGACTGCCTGGGATGTAAATTCTTTTTTCCTTTTAATTTTGCCATCATCCGTTCAAAAAGTACCTTTTCATGTGCCGCATGCTGATCCATGATATACAATTTATCCGTCGTATTCGATCAGCCAGTAGGTTTGAAACAATTGTCCGATGATGGTGCTTTTTTGCGGGCATCATCCGTTAAAAATTCCGGTGAAGCAGCGGCAGAGTGTCATCTGTTCGCCAACCGGTTGTTTTTTGGGAATATCTGCAGGAGAGGCTGTTTTCTCCCGCTTTGGTAACGGGTCAAAGGATTCCCGCACCATGGTTTTATCCGGATGCTGTGGCACATACGGCTCAAATGCCGGTGTTTTTTTGATGGCACAGGCAAAGCCACAGGAGAAACCGGTTTTTCCGGAATCGGAGGCTGGTGATGCTGTCGGATTTCATTGATTCTGCGCTTTTTTCAAATGGTTCCGGAATCGGTTCTTTGTATGCCGGTGGAAGATTCTTTTTTTATGTTCTGCTTCATCTACCGGAACTTCCGGAATCAGTTCCCTTATGGGGAAAGCAGTCCGAAGAGAACATCACACAATTCTTTTTTCCTGATTGTGTCCAAACCGCAAGTTCCATTTTTGTCGGATGCACATTCACATCTAGGGTATCCCCGGAAATGTGAAATACAAAACTGTAAACGGATACTGGTGCTGCATCAGGAAATTATGATAAGCCTCTTCTATCGATCTGGAAAGCAGAGAACTTTTTGATGTAGCGTCCCTTGATAAAAATAGTTTTCGTAATTCCGGTTTCCGCGGTTAATCACAGGTTTTCCAATATAGCCGGAAAGGGAGAAATATTCTCCCTTGTAGTTTACCTCTAACAGTGCCGCCGCAATCTCACGTCCGTAAATATGGTAAATGAGATCCCGTATTGGGCTGCACATTACAGTTAATTTCGGAACGGTGAGCATAAGGCTACTCATGAAGCCAGCAATGGCTTCACAAGTTTCTTCATCCGGCAATTTCGATTTCAAAGCGTTCGCCTCTACATCTTCAATCGGGGTTGAACCGTCCAGCTGAGTTCCCAGCAACCGGAACCAGTTTGAT
>VOFK01003555.1_pt1 | contig 19490 bp, 18 predicted proteins | sample 5384121 | NCBI WGS metagenome assembly VOFK01 (sample SAMN12384730, study PRJNA508395) | human gut metagenome | isolation source: healthy gut J | host: Homo sapiens
CCGTCCGTGCAGCGGGCGAAAACGAAAGTATATCACACAAGGATGATATCAGAAAATCCTTCGTCCAAGGTTGGTATCCCGGAGCTGAGAAGAAAGAGGCAAACATCTCATCTGCGGCAAGGAAAAGCGCATCACAGCCACGAGGCTGCTGCGTCACCGGTGGCTGTTCCCCACAGCGGTGCCGCAGGGAGCAGCCGCCGTGCAGGCCATGGCGGTCTGCATTTGCTGGGTCTGGGCAATGCCGCTACTCCCTTGGGCACTTGCCGCTGGCAGGGAGCTGCAAGTTGAATCCCCCAAGGGACAGCGCCGGCATGCCATGGTCACGCTGGCGATGATGCCGCCTTCCCTCCAGCTCATCCCACCACCTGCGCCGCTGCGGCAGCCGCCCCTATGGAGATCCGCCAGCGGTATGGCTCACCGGAGGCTTTCGTCCCTGGCTGTGGTCCTGCTGTTGACCGCCTGCTGCGCGGGGAAGTCCCGCCGGCCGGAATAAAGTACGAGCCCGTGCGGCGCCCTTTCACCCCATCCGCGAAACCGTGTGAGGGCATTCCATGTCATTCAGCACCCTGGTTCATCCTGCTGCTCATCACCGGCCTGTTCAGCTGGGCCTCTGCACCGGCGTGGATGTTCGATTGCTTGCAGGAGCCAAAGAGGCTTAAAACCGCCGCCTCCATCACCCCGGCCTTGGTCTGCCTGCTTACGGTGGTCACCATGTTCTGCCAGCGGCGCCCTGATGTCCTCACCGGCTTCCTTCGCCCCGTGACTCAGCTTATCGGCTTCCCGGCGGAGGTACTGCCATTGGCCCTGCTGCGGCCGGTCTCCGGCAGCGGCGGTACCGCCTGCTGCACCAGCTGCTGGGGAATACGGCCCGGATAGCTTCATCGAGGCGGGTAGGCGTGCCGGGCCGCCGCCTCGTAGAGCCCCACCTTCTACGCTATCGCGGTCTACTACGGCGCGGTCCGCCTGCCGTACCCGCCCACCATGCCGCTGCTGCCCTCACCGGGGATCTGACCGCGGCGCTGGTCAGTGCCCCTTGCGGTCCGCTTGCTGCTGGGGTGTGACCTGCCTCATCAGGAAACGGTATCCGATAATGCAGGAAAGAAGCTGCCGTCCGGCCGTGTCATTACGGAGAAACGGGTCCGGAAGTCCCCAATTTTATAGGGATTTTCATAATATACATTGCCGTGCAGTTCGTAACCGACGCTTACCCTCGGATTTTTCCCCGATCATTTTGAACCTCCGTGTTCCTGCACTCCTGGGGTATTCCCCCATCCAAAGCCGGACCAAAAACACATACTCCCCGGTTTCGGGAACATAGGTATCTTCACCAAACTCATAATCCGGAATATCAAACACCTCCTCGGCCATCTGCTGTATCTTTTTTCTTTTGGAAAGTGGTAACACCCTCATCATCCATGGTGACAAAATCATGGTACAGGTATTTCTCCTCCTCCATGAACATTACCGTACTCAAAATAAAAAGATGGTCCCGCCGGTCCTCCGGATAGGCGGAGCTCCCCAGGATATCTCCAGAGTAAAAAGGCAAGTTGGTCGTGGGCTGCGCGGTCAGAACCCTCCGGAGGAGGCCTGCAGTTCCTCCTGCATTGCGTCCCCAGTCCAATGCGGACTTTCGGGCGTTGCCGACGCAGGCGCAAAGGCTAAAGCAAAGTTGCCGATTGCGGTGAGTGATAGCATCTTTTCGCTGGCGTTTTTTCCTGTATGTTTTTGCCGCTGCGGGCAGGTTTTCATCATTTTACCATGGGCGCCGCAGGGGGCAACAGGGCGACGCGCCTGTTCTTTTTACCAGCGTCCGCCCTCACAATTTTTAACAAAAATTGCCACATTCGGCGCTATGCAAAAGACTCCGCCGGTGCTATAATATAAATTAGAATACTATGACCTGTAAAGGAGGAAATAGCAATGATGGACAGCATCCTGGTAGCCGATGACGACCTGGTATCTGTGAGTGCTGTGCCTGTACCTGAAAAAGGAGGGCTTCCGAGGTGGTAATGGCCCACGATGACGAAAAGCCGTGAAGCCAGAAGTTCGAGAGCGGAAGTTTTTTCCCTTTATCCTCCTGATATCATGATGCCCAAGCGATGGCTGGCGGGTTTGCCGGCACGATTCGCCAAAAAAGAGCGATTGCCCCCCCATCATCATGCTTTCGCCAAGGGCGAAACCTTCGACAAGGTGCTGGGCTGGAGCCGGGCGCCGGTATGTTGTCAAAGCCCTTCGATACCAAGGAAGATAGGTGGCCCCGCATCAAGGCCGTGATGCTGCCGCAGCAGCCCGCCGGCACCGCCGAAGGTGAGGTCGAAGGAGGTCAGCTACGATAAGCTCACCGTCAATATGACCCGCTACGCTCAAGGTGGATGGCAGGCGCGTGGATGCCCCCCGCCCAGGAGCTGGAGCTCCTGTTCCTGGCCAGCCACCCCAACCGCGTATTCACCCCGTCGGCTGCTGGATTGGTCTGGGGCTTCGGGTACCGCTACGGCGTGACAGCCACCGTCGATGTCCCCATCAAGCGCCTGCGTGAAAGCTGGAAGGCGTCAGCGACGGTGGAGCCTCAAGACCGTTTGGGCGTCGGCTATAAGTTCTGGAGGTCATGAATAAGAATGAAAACTTCGCAGAAAAACCCGATGGGCAAGCAATACTATTCGGTGTGCTGCGCCATCATTCTGCTCAGTATGGTGATTCGGCTCCATCTTTATGGTGCTGGCCGGTGACAGGGGAGGAAAAATCAGCCTGCTGGAGAAAAAATGTGCAGGCCGCCCGCTCACCATGGAAAAATTACGCCGCCCACGAGCGCCGCTATGTCAGCAGCGATACCCCCGCAGCCGGTGTATGCCGTGCTGGCTCCGCCATCGAGGCCGACATCTACCTTTCCGATAACAAGGGCAATATCCTCATCATGGCGCACACCACCGAAGGCACGGTGCCGCAGTCGGTGCCGCAGGCTATCCTGGATAGCCTCTCTCCCAAAACCGGCAGCTATCAGGGGCTCCGTGGTCATGGCCGGCACCGGGGAAGACCCCCAGTACGCCGTGGCCACCCCCGTGGTGGATGAAAACGGCCTTCTGGTGGGTGCCGTCATGGCCACCGCCCGGGCTGCCAACCGTGCCCTGGCCGGCGATATGCTCCAGATGTTCCTCATCGCGGCCATCGTGGTGCTGGTGGTCAGCTTTATCGTCATTTATTTTGTCACCACCAGCCTGGTAAACCCCCTGCGGCAGATGGCCGCCGCTACCCGTGCCTTCGCTAAGGGCGATTTCTCGGTCCGGGTGCCGGTGGAGGGCGATGATGAGATCGGGCGGCTGGCCTCCGCCTTCAATAACATGGCCACCGAGCTGGCCCTCACCGAATCGGTGCGCCGCAGCTTTACCGCCAATGTCAGCCATGAATTAAAAACCCCCATGACCACCATCGGCGGCTTTGTCGATGGTATCCTGGATGGCACCATCCCGCCGGAGCGGCAGAACCACTATCTGCGCATTGTCTCCAGTGAGGTCCAGCGCCTTTCCCGCCTGGTGCGCAATATGCTCACCCTCAGCCAGATCGAGGCCGGCGAGCGCACCATCCAGCCCACCGAGGTGGAGATCACCTCCCTTGTCACCAATACGCTGCTGGGCTTCGAGCAGCGGCTGGAGGAAAAGCACATCGAGGTGGAGGGGCTGGATACCGACCGCTACTGGGTGCTGGCCGATGCCGACCTCATCCAGCAGGTGGTGTATAATCTCATCGATAACGCTGTCAAATTCGTCAATGAAGGGGGCAAGCTCTCCTTCGACTTTTATACCGAGGGCGAGAATATCATGGTAGCGGTGCGCAATACCGGCTCCGGCGTCCTGCCGGAGGAGATCCCACGGCTCTTCGACCGGTTCTATAAGACCGACCGCAGCCGCAGCCTGGATAAAAACGGCGTAGGCCTGGGGCTTTCCATCTGCCGCACCATCATGAATGTCCACGAGGGCGAGATTTTCGTCCGCAGCCAGCCCGGGGAATACACCGAGTTTGTATTCGGCCTCAAGGCCGACCCCGCCCACTACAAAAAAGGCGTCAACCGCAAAGCCCCTATGGTAGATGCCAGCTTTACCACATTGCCGGCGGCCCCCGCTGCCGGCCGGGAGGAGAAACAGCATGAGAAACCGCAGCAATGACAGCAACTACCACTGGGATTACCAGGATTACCGGGGCAACTACGGCCAAAGCCCCGCCCGCGCCCGGAAAAGCAGCGGCCTGAAGTACTTCCTCATCGCCATGGGGGTGGTCATCCTGCTGGTGGGGGCGCTGTGCGTCGGGGCCTCCGTCTGGGGCAGCAAGCCTGCCCCGCAGCCGGATCAGGATTCGTCCATCGGCAATGAGCTGGAGCACCTGCCGGAGATCGACCAGCAGAACAAGCCGGAGGATAATGTGCCGGATACCACCGAAGACGGCCTTTTGACTCCCGCCGGCATCTATAAAAAGTGCGCCCCCTCGGTGGTGGGCATCATCACCTACGGCAGCAGCGCCACCGCGCAGGGCAGCGGCATCATCCTTTCGGAAAACGGCTACATCATCACCAATGCCCATGTGGTCAGCGGCGGCGAAAAGTTCGAGGTCGTGCTGCAAAATGGCGATAGCTATGATGCCACCGTCATTGGGGCGGATAACCAGAGCGACCTGGCTCTGCTTAAAATGCAGAACCCGCCCGAGGGGCTGGTCGCGGCAACCTTCGGCAACAGCGATGAGCTGGAGGTCGGCGAAATGGTGGTCGCCATCGGCAATCCCGGCGGTCTGGCGCTGGCCTCCACCCAAACCGTCGGCTACATTTCGGCGGTGCAGCGCACCATCACCACCGAGCTGGGCTACACCATGGTCTGCATCCAGGCGGATGCCGCCATCAATCCCGGCAACAGCGGCGGCCCCCTCATCAATACCTACGGCCAGGTGGTGGGCATCACCTCCAGCAAGCTGGTGGAGGAAGGCTACGAGGGCATCGGCTTCTCCATCCCCATCAATACCGCCCTGCCCATTCTGGACGATTTAATGCAGCACGGCCGGGTGACCGGTCGGGCACAGCTGGGCATCACCGTGGTGGAAGTAGGCAGCAATGAAGCCAATTATTACGGCATCCCGGCGGGTCTGCGCATCATGTCCATCAATGAGGACAGCGATGTAGGCCGTCAGGGCGCCGAGGTCGGTGATATCATCACCTCCATTGATGGCTGGGCCATCACCAGCCGTGCCGATTGCAGCGATATCCTGGCACAGCACAAGCCCGGCGATACCGTGGAAATAAGCCTGTACCGGGCCAGCCGTACCGGCCGCGGCCAGACCTTCACCATCACAGTCACCCTGCTGGGGTCCTAAGCATCCCACAAAAGCCGCCCACGGGCGGCTTTCTGCCCCTTGTGCCATATTGCCCATAAAGCCGTGTCATTTCCGGGCAAACCTGCCAATGGCATTTCGGTCGGGAGTGATGTATAATTAAAAAGAGGAGGAAAGCAACCCGCATCGATACAGTTAAGGAGGTGCCGAACAATGAAAAAGAGGATATCAGCCGTACTGCTGGCCCTGGCCATGCTGCTCGCCACCGCCCATGCCATGCCAAGTTATGTGGATGGCAGCGCCCTGGGCTGGCAAGAACCGCTGACCCTGGAGGTGGAAAGCGGCGACAGCATCTATAATGTCAAGCAGAAAATCCAGGATAAGAAAGGCACTCCGCCGGATCAGCAATACCTGTATTTCGGCGGTAAGTTTTTGGCGGACGGCTGTACCTTGGCGGATTATAACGCCCAGAAGGAGTGCACCCTCTGGCTTTCCAAGGAAAAAATAACCGAGCCGACGGGCACCGCGCTGACAAAGGATAGCATCGGCGGGCAGCCGCCCCTCACCGACGGTTCGTATTATCTGGAGACCAAGGCGGGAGAGAGCGCTGCGAATTTTGTCATAACCGCCCCCATTGTCGTCACGGGCAAGGTCACCCTTGACCTGAACGGCTATGTGCTGAAGCTGATTGGCAGCGGCAGCGTTATCCGGGTGGAAAACGGCGCAATCCTCACGCTGGTGGACAGCAAGCCCAATGCCGTTCACAAGTTCGATAAGAGCAACGCCCTGTGGAAGCTGGCGGCAGAGGATGCCGAGGGTGAAAACATTGTCGAGATAAAGGGCGGCGCCATCACCGGCGGCACCGGCACAGGAGAAGCAGGAAATACCTGCGGCGGCGGTATCTATGTGAGGAAAGGCGGCACGCTCCTCATGCGGGGCGGCAATATCGTGGGCTGTACGGCGCGCGAGGGCGGCGGTGTTCATGTAGAAGGTGGCGGCCGGTTCGAGATGTCCGCCGGGACCATTACCGGCTGCACGGCCGGGCAGGAGGAAGGCAAGACGGCCAACGGCGTGTTTATCGCGGCGGGTGGCCGGTTTACGCAGTCACCCGGCGCCCAAATCACCGGAAAGGTCATCGGGGCCTATACGGTCACCTTCCAGTCGGAGGGTGGAAGCGAAGTAGCATCCCAGATTCGTGCCAACACCCCTGCCGCCCAGCCAGATAATCCCACCAAAGAGGGGCATACCTTCATCGGCTGGTACAGCGGCGAAAGCGAATGGGACTTTGAGACCCCCGTGACCGCCGATTTGACCCTGACGGCAAAGTGGCAGATCAACCGGTACACTATCACCTTTGATACCGCCGGCGGCAGCGAGGTTCCCTCCATCACCCAGGATTACGGCACGGCCATCACCCCTCCGGCTGCTCCCACCAGAACAGGTTACACCTTTGCCGGCTGGGATCGGGAGAGCCCCACCACCATGCCGGCCGGGGATATGACCATCACCGCCCGGTGGACGGTAAACCAATACACCATCACCTTTAAGCCGGAAAACGGCGGGCAGGATATCGTCATTAAGCAGGATTACGGCACGGCCATTACCGCCCCGGCCAACCCTACCAAAACAGGCTACACCTTTGCCGGCTGGGATAAGACCATTCCCTCCACCATGCCGGCCGGGGATATGACCATCACCGCCCGGTGGACGGTAAACCAATACACCATCACCTTTAAGCCGGAAAACGGCGGGGAAGATATCGTTATCACGCAGGACTACGGTACGGCCATTACCGCCCCGGCCAACCCTACCAAAACAGGCTATACCTTTGCCGGCTGGGATAAGACCATTCCCTCCACCATGCCGGCCGAAAACATCACCCTCACCGCCCGGTGGCAGGTCAACCAATACACCATCACCTTTAAGCCGGAAAACGGCGGGCAGGATATCGTCATTAAGCAGGACTACGGCACGGCCATTACCGCCCCGGCCAACCCTACCAAAACAGGCTACACCTTTGCTGGCTGGGATAAGACCATTCCCACCACCATGCCGGCCGGGGATATGACCATCACCGCCCGGTGGACCGAAAACCGGGTCATTGTGATCATCCGGCCGGATGACAGCAAGGATGAGCCGGACCCCGGTACCATCCATCAGTGGGGCCCCTGGCGCTCCAATGGGGATGGGACCCATACCCGCCGCTGCACAGCCAGCGGCTGCTTCGACCAGCAAAACGGGAAGTGCTGCGGCGGCACCCCCAATTGCACCCAGCGGGCAAGCTGCATCCTGTGCGGCGCCAAATACGGCAAGACCGATCCCACCCGCCACGCCTCCCTGGAAAAGCTGGAGGCGATAGCCGCCACAGCGGCGGCCAATGGCCGGGTGGAATGCTGGCACTGCACCGCCTGTGATAAGTACTTTGCGGACGCGAGCGGCAAAACGGAGCTCACCGCGGAGAATACAGTAACCGAAAAGGTGCCGCCGAGCATCATACAGGGCAGCGATGCCCGGTGGAAAAAGGGCGAAAGCAGTACACTTACCTTCCGCTCCGATGCGGCGTTTGAGGACTTTGCCGAGGTGTTGGTCGATGGCGCGGCGCTGCCCTCCGAAAGCTACGAGAAGCGGAATGGGGAAGGCAACATCATCGTAGAGCTGCGGGAAAGCTACCTGGAGCAGTTGGCCGAAGGGGAGCATACTTTGGCCATTCGCTCGGCAAGGGGAGATGCCACCACCCACTTTACCGTGGAGGCAGCACCCGATGAAACCCATCCGGTGAGCTGGTGGGTTTACGCGGCGGCTCTGGGGGCTTTTGCCATCGGCACCTGTGTCGCGGTGATCTCCTTCCGGCGCAAAAAAGCCGGATAAGTGACAGCAAATAGCAGAGATTCCGGATCTCCTTCGTACCAAGTGTACGGGGGAGATTTTTTATTCAATTTTCAAGGTACTGGTGGGAGGCAGGTTCCCGCTGGGGCAGACCCCCAAATTGCCCGATGAGGTCTGCTGAGAAATTTTGGACCGGCGCCCCTGTTTGACCGGTGGGGCCGAAAGGCTCTCGATTTGTTGGTCGGGGAGAGAAGCCGACACGAAAAGAATTTTTGCCGGTGAGAAAAAGTCCTTTCACTAATCACGGCAAATCGTCCCTTTTTTGCATGTGAAAGGTTAATATTTCACTTTTTTTAATGGAAAGTTTACATTTTGGGAAGATATTGGGCGAGAATTGTATAAATAGTGGGCTTTATTGGGAAACAGAAACTGGGGTTTGTTGTGCGAATTAAGGGCGGGTTTGTGGGCGCCTGGCGGCGGGGCGGAGTCACCAAAGGGTGACGGCTGGTACGCCTGCCCGGCGGGGGGTTACTTTTCTGTGATGAAAAGTAGGCAAAAGAATTTTATTTAGGGCGAGTTTGTAGTCGCCTAAAGGCGTCGCGGAGTCACCGGAGGGTGACAGCTTGTACGCCTACCCGGCGGGGCGTTCCTTTTACTCGTGTGCGTCGTCGCGGGCTGCGCTCCATGTCGGGTCACCCGCTTACGCTTGGGGTAACCCTCCAACTCCGCCGCTCCTCCCCTTTCCCCCAGCGGGCCTCGCGTCCCGCCAGCCCTTTGCCCCCAAAAAGTAAAGCAACGGTGACTTTCCCGGGGCTGTGCCCCCAAGACGACGCTTATAAGGTACCTGTGGCGCATTTTATTGGGGTAACAGCAAACCGATAGCAGGAAGTCACGCTGTCGAGACTATGGGTTGGATAAGCACTATTTGTCCAGACGGCCCCTCCCCCGCAGCGGGGGAGGGGGTAGGGGGATGGGGCAGAAGCGCCCGCAGCTACCTTTGGAGCGCATCTGTGCGCAGTACGGATTTAGATTTTTCTCTTCTCAGAAAAATCTAAATCCGTAGCCAGCGCAGCTAAGCGTCAAGAGGGATTGTCAAGGGGGAAGCCCGGTCCCCCTTGACCGTATTTTGGTTCCTTTTGTACGCACAAAAGGAACGCCCCGGCGGCGAGCCGTACCGGTTTTGCACCCTGCAAAATCAATGCCCCGCCGCTAGGCGACCACAATCTTGGCCTAATATTTCTTTTACCTACTTTTCTTCATAGAAAAGTAGGGCCCCGGCGGCGAGCGGTGCTCACCAAGCCTTGCACAAGGCTCCGCCCCGCCGAAGGCGAGATGAAACTTTGGCATAATTTGTGCCATCAATCCCTCCGGCTCATTTCATTCGCCACCTCCCTTTACACAAGGGAGGCTTTCGCCGACAGGCGACTGCAAACCGGCCTCCGCCGGGTAGGCGAGATGAAATAAGGGCATGAAAAAGCTGCCCGGAGGCAGCAATTCCAAAAAATCAAATTTTGATAACCGGCGTGATATATTCACTGCCGCAGGGGGCCAGCCCTGGGGTGAAAGCGTGATACAGGTCAGCGGCCCGGGCCTCCAGCGCCGCAAAGCGGGCAGCCGCTTCACCGGCCTTTTCCAGCTCCGCCAGCGAGGCTGAAAGCGGTAGGGTATGGCACCCTTTGGCCCGATTCAGGATCTCCGCCCCCTTGGCGGTAAAGCCCAGCACCCGCAGGTAGGGCGGCTCCACAGCCGAAAGCCCGGCGGGCAGCTCCAGCATGGCCGCCAGCAGGACCCGCCTTAAACGCGCGTGGGTGTAGCGCTTGGTTTTGGCTTCGGCCAGCAGCTCCTCGGTGGTTTTTGCCGTGCGCGATGCCCGGTATAGGCGGTGCTCCAGTCCCTCGGTGACATCCGGCAGAGCGGCATAGTCGGTTTCGGTCATCGCGCGCAGGTGTGCAAGAAATGCCCGCTCCCAAAGCTCCAGTTGGGGGAGGGCCCCCCGCTGCCGGGCCAGCTCCAGCTGTTCGGCCATGGCCGGGGGCAGGGAGGAGGAGATATCCTGGCCGGTAAGGAAACGCTGCCGCAGCTGGGAGGCCGAGGAAAAATCGGTATCCGGCTCGGCGGCATCGTGGGAGGCGCCCTGCCGGGAGATGGTAAGGGGTTGGATATTGGAGCCCAGTTGGCGGAGGGCCCGGAGATACTCGATACCGAGGATGTTATTGGGGGAGGAGAGCAGGCCGGCATCTTCCCCGAGAAGGGAATGAACGGCGGCCTGCCGGGCTGCTGCAAAGGGCAGGCCCTTTTGCAGATGGGGGGCCAGGGCGGCCGGAAGGTCGGGGGAATCCAGGGCGGCGGCGACCGACCGCAGGGCGGCCAGTTCCCCGCACTCACTGCCAAAGATGAGGGAATCCACCGCGCCAAGGGCGGCCAGACTGGCCATGGCGCCCCCCGCAAAGTGCTGGGCGGTGGAAACGGCATAGGGCAGCGGCAGCTGGAGGACCAGATCAACCCCACTGGAAAGGGCGGCGGCGGCCCGGTACTGCCAGGGGCAGAGGGCGGGCTCCCCGCGTTGGACAAAATTGCCGCTGAGGATGGCCACGATATGGGTGGCCCCCTGCTGCCGGGCAGCCTGAACGGGCAGCAGATGGCCCCGGTGCAGCGGGTTCCATTCGGCGATGATGGCGGTGACCTGCATGGATCGGACTCCTTTCGGTGGGGGGATTTATTCCAAAATGGATGGCGGTTTTATAAAAATCAAAACGGATGAGGGCCGGAACTTTTAGCGTGCCTCTAGGGGGCCGGAACTTTCAGATGCTTCAAAGCAGGGAAGGAGCTTTCCCTCCGCACAGGGGATGAGTGGGGCGCGAAAAGGCCCGCAGGGCCGGCGGCGCAGCCGCCGTGGGCGGGGCGAAGCCCCGCCAAGCCCGCCGCAGGCGGGCTGCCCTGCGGGCCGTATCCCGGATTTTTTGCGGGTTTGGGAAGGGGCAGAAAGGGGCTGGCAGGGACTGGCCTGGGTTCGGGCTTTTGGGGTGAGTTTGAAGCCGGGCGAGAGATTTGCACGGACCGGGCCGGAAAAGCGGGAAAAACGCGCGGTAGTCAAATGACACAAAGGAGAAGAAATGCAATGGGAGGCATTTGTTTGTTATAGCAAATGTGATATGACAGAATTGCAAAAAAGTCATAAATATTTGCGCAGGTCATTGACAAAGACCTTTGATTCCAATAATATAAAATGGACAAAAAGGTGTCAAGCCCCAGCGAGGCTTGGTGAAAAATGACGCAAAAGGAGATGATACACGGATGAATATTCTGGTGATCAACGCAGGCAGCTCTTCCCTGAAATATCAGCTGATCCGCATGGAAGACGAGTCGATCCTGTGCAAGGGCGTTTGCGAGCGCATAGGCATAGACGGCAAGTACAGCTACAAGGCCATGAATGGCTATAAAGTGGAAAAGGAAGCCGACCTCTTTACCCACAAGGACGCCTTTGATGTGATCCTGCACGAGATGGTGCAGGGAGAAGGTCATGTTATTGACAGCGTGAACGAGATAGCAGCGATAGGCCACCGTGTGACCCATGGCGGGGATAAATTCTCCCACTCGGTACTGGTGGATGAAGCGACCATTGACGCCATTGCCAATATGCGTGATATCAGCCCGCTGCACAATCCGCCCCAGGCGGCGACTATCCGGGCCTGCCGCACCGTCTTTGGCGAGGCGCTGCCGATGGCGGCGGTCTTTGATACGGCATTCCATGCCACTATGCCGCCCAAGGCTTACACCTTTGCGATCCCCTACAAGTACTACGAGGAGCACGGGGTGCGCCGCTACGGCTTCCACGGTACCAGTCACCGGTATGTCAGCGGCCGCATGGCGGAGCTGCTGGGCGAGATGCCCCACCGGCTCATCACCTGTCACCTTGGCAACGGCAGTTCGCTGGCGGCCATTAAGGATGGCAAGGTAGTGGATACCTCGATGGGCTTTACTCCGCTGGATGGCATTATAATGGGTACCCGCTGCGGCAGCATCGATCCTTCCATCGTTTCCTACATTGCCAACCTGGAAAACCTGCATGAGCGCGGGATGAATCGTCTGCTGAACAATGAATCCGGCCTGCTGGGTGTTTCCGGGGTTTCCAGTGACTTCCGGGATGTGCTGGAGGCGGCCGAAAACGGCAATGAGCGGGCGCAGCTGGCGGCCGACATGCTGGAATATCAGCTGGTGAAGCTGATTGGCAGCTACGCCGCGGCGCTGGGCGGGGTGGATGCCATTCTGTTTACCGGCGGCATAGGCGAAACGCCATGGGCCTGCGGGAGCAGGTGATGCACGATCTGGCCTATCTGGGCGTGACCGCCGACCTGGCGGCCAACAACAGCCGCGGCGAGGAGGTTCGCATCTCCGGGGCGGACAGCAAGGTGGAGGTATGGGTAGTGCCCACCAACGAGGAGATCATGATCGCGCGGGATACTGCGGAGCTGATAAAATAAGCGCAGGTCGATGGCCTGTAAAAGCGGCGCCGCCGTCCGGGAGGACGGCGGCGCCGGAGTTTATGCAGGGGCCGACGGGGAAGGGAAACACCGGGGCCGGCAAAAGTCCCCCAAAGCAGGATGGCTTTGGGGGATGGGGGTGTGGGCCGCGTAGGGGCTAGCAAAGGGGCAGTGACGGCGCCCGGCAAGCCGTCCTCTGTGGAGGACGGCTATGGGCGGCCGAAGGCCGCCACGGCGGCGGTGCCGCCGGCCCTGCGGGCGCGGCCCGGTTCCTGCTGCGGTTCAGTGGCCGCGCTCGGGGGCGGGATCTTCCTCCCGGAAGAGGAGAGAGATGCACCAGATGCCGGCTAGCGCCACCAAAGTGTAGATGATGCGGGCCACAATGCTGCCCTGCCCGCCGCAGATCCAGGCGACGGTATCAAAGCGGAAGAGGCCGATGCCGCCCCAATTGAGGGCGCCGATGATGACCAGCGCCAGAGAGATCTTATCCATGATCATGGGGAATAAAACTCCTTTCTTTGGCTCCGGATGGAGCATTTGGCAGTAGTTTGCCCGGCGACGGGCGGGATTATGCAGCGGGGGCTGGTATTTGCGGCGGCGGGGTGCTATGATATAGGACGAAACACAAAAAGGGAGGGACCGGCGTGATTTTTGATAGCCATACGCACAGCCGCTTTTCGACGGATAGCAAGGCGGAGCCGAGGGACATGATGGAAGCGGCGCTGAAGAAGGGACTGGCGGGTCTGTGCGTGACCGATCATTACGACTGCGATGAGATCCCAGCCTTTTGCACGCTGGAAAACCTGCGGGGTGCCAAGGCAGCGCTGGAACCGCTGCGGCAGGAATATGCCGGCCGGCTGGAGGTGCTGCGGGGCGTGGAGCTGGCGCAGGGCGTGCTGTGCCCCAATGAGGCCCGGGAACCGCTGGCGCTGACCGGCTATGATTACATCCTGGGGAGCGTGCACGCCGGGCGCTGGCGGGAGGACTACTACTGGATGGACTACCGGGACCCGCCCCACCCGCTGCCGGTGCTGATACGGGAATACTTTGAGAACTGCCTGGCGGTGGCCCGCTGGGACCAGGTGGACGCTCTGGCCCATCTGGGATACCTCAAGCGGTACGCGATCCGGGATGGGGTGACGCTGGACTATACCCCCTATGATGACCTGATCGATGAGATTCTGCGCACGCTGATCGCGACCGGCAAGGCGCTGGAGGTAAATACCTCTGGCTTCCGCTATGGGCTGCCGGAGTGGATCCCTGGGATTGAGATCTGGCGGCGGTACCGGGCGATGGGCGGTGAGCTGGTGACCATTGGCAGCGACGCCCACCGACCGGAGGACATTGGCGCGGGGCATAAGGAGGCGCAGCGGATGCTGCGGGAGTTGGGCTTTACCCGGTTCTTCTATTTCCGCGCGAGGAAGCCGGTGGCGGTGGAGCTGTAAGCGGAGGCGTGTGAGAAAGGCGGGCAAAAGATATTTATTTTAGGGCAAGATTGGGGGTCGCCTGGCGGCGGGGCGTTGATTTTGCAGGGTGCAAAGCCTGTACGGCTCGCCGCCGGGCGTTCCTTTTGTGCGTACAAAAGGAACCAAAATACGGTCAAGGGGGACCGGGCTTCCCCCTTGACAATCCCTCTTGACGCTTAGCTGCGCTGGATACGAAAGGCATTTTTCTGCGAAAAAGCCTTCCGTACTGCACGCAGATGGGCTTAAAAAGAGCCTGCGGCGCATTTTTATCGCCGCTGCGCTGGAGCGCAGAACGGCGAACCACCACCCCTGTCCCCTCCTCGGAGGAGGGGAACTATGGGGCGGGAAAGCAAATACTTTCTAATTTGCGGCTTGCAAGGTGCAAAGCCGCTGACCCATGGTTATGGTTAGCGGGGCTGGCGGCTTGCAGCAAAAGGGAGGGCGTTCCCCTCCCCCGAAGGGGGGGAGGTTGGGAGGGGGCAAATGCGCCTGCGGCACCTTATAAGCACCGTTTAGCCCACGCTGCGTCGGGCGCAACCTCCGCTTAAGTCGTGCTGACCCTTCGTTACACTACGGGCAGCCCTCCCCGCTGCGGTGCACCCTCCTTTCCCCACAAGGTCTTGCGACCTTGCGGGGGCCCCCGTCGCAGCCGTTCCGGGCGGGCGTTCCGGTGCGTCGGGGTCTTGGGGGTTACCCCAAGTCGCTTTTGGGCACTTTTGGCGAGTCAAAAGTGCCACCCCGCCGGGCAGGCGTGCTTACTCAAGCCTCGTAAAAGACTTGCCCCACCGGAGGTGATTACAGACCATGTCACGAACGCCCCGGCGGCGAGCCGTACAAACTGGGCTTTCCTAAAAACCTTGCCCCACCGGAGGTGATAGCAAACTTTTTCACGACCGCCCCGCCGGGCAGGCATACAGATTAAAACTTTTTGTAAAGCTCCGCCCCGCCAAAGGCGAGATGAAATTATGCCATAGTTTGTGCCGACAATCCCTCCGTCACGGCTGCGCCGTGCCACCTCTCTTTGCACAAGGGAGGCTTTCGCCGACAGGCGACCGCTAATTTGGCCAATTCCCTTTTGCTGCTTTTGCGGGGGAAAGCGGCCTTCCGCCGGCGGGCGGCAATATTCCCCCGGCGGGTGGGAAAAGCGGGAAAAAACCGCATGAATACAGGCAAAAAGGCTTGACTTACCGGTTGCATCTGTGTTATGATGTCATTACCTCTCGGAGAAGGGCCTTTTTTTCGTGTGCGTTTTTGGCCTTTTGGGCCGTTGCTTTTCCCGCACGGAAGAGCGGCTGATTCACTTCTCGCCACAAAGAGGGAGGCAAAAGAAATCCGAAGTATAATAGGAGGTGCCGACTAAATGAGAGTCAAGATCACTCTGGCTTGTACCGAATGCAAGCAGCGCAACTACAACACCATGAAGAACAAGAAGAACGATCCCGACAGACTGGAAATGAACAAGTACTGCCGCTTCTGCCGCAAGCACACTGTTCACCGTGAGACCAAGTAATAAGGAGGAGTAGGAAAATGGCTGAGACCGCTAAGAAGCCCAATATCTTTCAGCGTTGGGCGCGCTCCTTCAAGGATATGCGCGGCGAGATGAAGAAGGTAGTATGGCCTACCAAAAAGCAGGTCATCAATAATACCCTCATCGTACTGGCAGTTGTCCTGATCTCCGCAATTGTTATCTGCGGACTGGATGCCCTGTTCTCGCTGGTTATCAAGCTGCTCATCAAGGCCTGATCCGCCGCCGATGAGCCGGGAAACTCAAAAATCAATACCAAACGGGAGGGAACCAAATGGCTGAAGAAGCAAAATGGTATGTGGTGCATACCTACTCCGGGTATGAGAATAAAGTGGCCGACAGCATCGTGAACGCGGTGGAAAACCGGCAGCTGCATCACCTCATTACCGATGTAAAGATCCCGACCGAAATGGTGGTCGAGATCAAGGATGACGGCCAGAAGGTGGAAAAGGAGCAGAAGCTCTTCCCCAGCTATGTATTTGTTAAGATGATCATGACAGATGACAGCTGGTATGTTGTCCGCAATATCCGCGGAGTAACGGGCTTTGTGGGCCCAGGCTCCAAACCGGTGCCGCTGACGGAAGCCGAGATAGAGCGCTTCCAGGTGGAGAACCGGCAGATCACGACCAACTATGCCGTGGGCGACAGTGTAGAAGTTACCGGCGGCTATCTGGAAGGCTTTGTGGGCGTTGTGGATGCCATTGATACCGAAGCAGCTGACCCGCGTCACCGTTTCGATGATGGGTAAGGATGTAACGGTAGAGCTGGCCCTGAACGAAGTGAAGCCCCTGGAATAAATAAAAGCAACACAAATAAACCGCAGGCCCGTGCGTAAACGGGCCGATAGGCTAAGCCCCCAAAAGAGCCGGGAGCAGAGCCTGTGGGAGGAACCATCCGCAAAACAAAATGGGATGGCCCGCTATCATTACCACATATTTGGAGGTGCAGAAACATGGCTCAGAAAGTAGTAGGCTATATCAAGCTGCAGATCCCTGCCGGCAAGGCAACCCCCGCGCCCCCCGTTGGTCCCGCACTGGGTCAGCACGGCGTAAACATTATGGCTTTCACCAAGGAATTTAATGAGCGCACCAAGAACGATGTCGGCCTCATTATCCCCGTTGTGATCACCGTATACGCAGACCGTACTTTTAGCTTTATTACCAAGACTCCCCCCGCGGCCGTCCTCATCAAGAAGGCCATCAACCTGGAATCCGGTTCCGGCGTGCCCAACAAGACCAAGGTTGGCAAGATCACCCGCGAGCAGCTCCAGAAGATCGCCGAGTTGAAGATGCCCGACCTGAACGCTGCCAATATCGATACCGCCATCAGCATGATTGCCGGTACCGCCCGCAGCATGGGCGTAGAAGTAGAAGGCTAAACGCTTTCTTGTAACAGTGGGAGGAACCATTCCGCTAAACACCACATTATAGGAGGATAATAAACGCTATGAAGCATGGTAAGAAATATACAGACAGCAGAAAGCTGGTAGACAGCACCAAGCTGTATGAGCCGGCAGAGGCGCTGGACCTTTGCGCCAAGACCGGCAAGGCTAAGTTCGATGAGACCGTAGAGATCCATGTCCGCCTGGGCGTGGACAGCCGTCACGCCGACCAGCAGGTCCGCGGCGCCGTAGTGCTGCCCAACGGTACCGGCAAGAGCGTGCGTGTGCTGTGCTTTGCCCGCGGCGATGCCGCCGAGGCTGCCAAGGCTGCCGGCGCTGAGTTTGTAGGCGCTGAGGACATGATGGAGAAGATCCAGAAAGAGAACTGGATGGACTTCGATGTAGTAATCGCTACCCCCGACATGATGGGTATTGTCGGTCGTCTGGGTAAGATTCTGGGTCCGCGCGGCCTGATGCCCAACCCCAAGGCAGGTACCGTTACCCCCGATGCCGGTCGCGCTGTGACCGAGGCGAAGGCCGGTAAGATCGAGTACCGTCTGGATAAGACCAACATCATCCACTGCCCCATCGGCAAGGTTTCCTTCGGCGCGCAGAAGCTGCAGGAGAACTTTGATACCCTGATGGACGCTATCGTAAAGGCCAAGCCCGCGGCTGCCAAGGGCCAGTATGTCCGTTCCTGCGTGGTTGCCACCACCATGGGCCCCGGCGTCAAGATTAACCCCGCCCGCTTTGTTGCCGTAGCGACGACCGAGAACTGATCGAAAAACCGATAAAAGCGGACTCTACGGAGCCCGCTTTTTTTCGCAAAGGAGGAGGCCCTATGAAGAAAATCGTAACGGAATTCAAGGACTTTATTTCCCGCGGGAATGTGATGGATATGGCAGTCGGCGTGATCGTCGGCGGCGCCTTTGGCAAGATCACCTCCTCGCTGGTGAATGATGTGTTCATGCCCTTTTTGGGGTGGGTCATCGGGGATATCGACCTGACGGCCCTCAATATCACCCTTTCCCCGGCCGTGATGGAGGGCGATACGGTGGTGAAGGAAGCGGTGGTAATGGGGATCGGCAGCTTCCTGGCCACCATCATCGACTTTTTGCTCATCGCGCTGGTGGTGTTCCTGTTTGTAAAGGCGGTGAACACCGCTCGCAGCAAGCTGGAACGGCCGGCCGAGGAGGAAGCCCCGGCCGCACCGCCGGAGCCCTCCAATGAGGAAAAGCTGCTGGCCGAGATCCGGGACCTGCTGAAAAACCGCTAAAGCCGCAAGCTGCTATTGGGGCGCCCCTGCCGGGGCGCCCTTTTGCGTTTGGCACAGGGCGGCGGGGAGGCAGAAGGCGGCGCAGCCGCCTCGCGCGCGCCCAGCGCGCGCGAGGGACGCGGGGGCCGCAGGCCCACGCGCGGCCCGGCCGAAGGCCGGGCCCGGCTGCGCCGAATCTGGCCGGCTGAAAAAATTTTTGGAAGGAGTGCAGTAAAATGCCAAAAATGAGGCACTCATTAAGTAGAGGGCCCAAACGAAGCCAAGGAGGAAAAACCATGAAAAAGCGGATTTTTGCACTTACTGGGATACTGCTGGCCCTGTTGCTAGTGCTGGCGGGCTGCGGCAGCAGCAATATGACCAGCAACAGCAGCAAGGATATGGCCTATGGCGGCAGCTATAACGGAAAAAACGAAAGTTTTTCCACCGGCGGTCTGTACGATACCGAAAGCCCCATGATGCCATCCCCGGAGCCGGGGGAGAGGGACGACGATGCAGCGCTGACCACCGACCGGAAGCTGATCCAGACGGCGTGGATGGAGCTGGAGAGCCGGGACTATGCCCAGGCCCTGGCGGCCCTGGAGCAGATGGTAACCGACTGCGGCGGGTACATCGAGAGCCGGAGCGAGCAGGGAGGCAGCCTATACAGCAGCCGCTATAACGCCCGGTACGCCAGCATCACCGCGCGGATACCGGCCGACAAGCTGGAAGCGGCGATGGGCATGGCGGGTGAGCTGTGCAATGTGGTAAGCCGCAGCACCGATGTGGCGGATGTGACCGAAAGCTATACCGATACCGAGGCCCGGCTGAAGACCCTGCGCCTGCAGGAGGAGCGGCTGCTGGAGATCCTCTCTAAGGCGACGGAGCTGAGCGATGTGCTGGAGCTGGAGAGCCGGCTGAGTGATGTGCGGTACCAGATAGAGAGCTATGAGGCCACCCTGCGGAACTACGACAGCCGGGTGAGTTATTCCACCCTGCATATTACCCTGCAGGAGGTGGTGGAGTACAGCATCATCAATGATCCGCCCCAAACGCTGGGACAGCGCCTTTCCGATGGCTTTAAGGACTCGATGCGGATGGTGAAAAACAGCGCCGAGAATGCGCTGGTTTGGCTGGTGACCTACCTGCCGCTGGTGCTGCTGTGGGCAGTCATTCTTGCGGTGGTGGTTTGGCTGGTGCTGCGACTGGTGCGCCGGGCCCAGCAATACGTAACTGAACGAAGTACAATGAG
>VOFK01003595.1_pt1 | contig 19490 bp, 23 predicted proteins | sample 5384121 | NCBI WGS metagenome assembly VOFK01 (sample SAMN12384730, study PRJNA508395) | human gut metagenome | isolation source: healthy gut J | host: Homo sapiens
TAGAAGTCTCGATATTTGTGTTTTTTGTAACTTAGTTTTTTGGACGCGGTAGTGTTTACTATTTTATAATATTTGCTTGTATTCATTCTTTTTTCTGCATGTATAGTATATATTTATTTATAGTTGCGTAACTATTGCTTTTTTCATACTTGTGTGTTATTCTTAAGATGTTTTTTGTTATCAAAATGACTTTTAAGGTTAAAAAAGAAACGGACAATCTAATTTATCTCAGACTGTTAAGCGTAATATTATAATGTCAATAGAATTAAGACTGTTGGTGTTTTTGTATCTTTATTTATTGTACCTATTACGTTAGGATATTTGTCGGAAGAAGAATATGGAATATGGCTGACCTTGTCATCTATGCTGGCATGGATTGTTTTTTTTGATATGGGCTAACGAACGGATTGCGTAATAAACTTACAGAAGCTTTGGCTGTCAAGGATAATGAACGTGCAAAAATATATCTAAGTACCACGCTTTTTCCTATTGGTGAGTTTGATGTTTGTATTGCTCGTAATATTTGGACTATGTTGTGGCTTTATAGATTGGCAAACAGTTTTCAATTCAAAAACTATTTCATTAGAAACATTAGGGAAAAGTTGCATTTTATACTATTACTTTTTTCTGTATCCAATTTGCCTTAAAAGTTGTTACTGCACTTTTCTATGCAACACAGTGTGCGGCTATTGCCGACTTTCTGAATATGCTTGGCTCTTTGGGGGCTTTGATTGTGATTTGGTTATTAACGTTAGTAACTCCTAAAAGGTAATTTACTAGCTATTGCTTTAACATTTTCGATTGTTCCGGTTGTGGTTTTAATGATAGCCTATATTATCGTTTTTGGGGTAAATATAGAAGTATAAGTCCATCTGTTAAGTATATAAAATTTAAATATACTAAGGATCTTGTAGGCCTTGGTATTAAGTTTTTTTATCGTTCAAGCTGCAGCAGCTTTTAATTCTTTTTACAACTTCAAACTTTATTATAACTCAACTTTTTGGTCCTTCGGAAGTAACTATGTATAACATAGCATTTAAGTATTTTTCAATAGCAACGATGGCTTTTTACTGTTTTGATGGCTCCCATGTGGAATGCTTATACAGAAGCCTATGTTAGAGGAGACTATATTTGGATGAGGAATGCTTTTCATAAAACTTTGTTGATTTGGGGAAGTATTGTACTTTGTTCAGTGTTAATGTTAGTCTTTTTCTAGATGGGCATATGAATTATGGGTTGGTGTGAAAGTGGCTAGTCAGATTCCAATTTCTTTTGTCTATTGGATGTACTCTTTTTGTTACCATAGCAAATTGGGGGTAATGTAACAGCAATGTTGCTAAATGGTATTGGTAAGATTCAAATTCAGTTGATTGTTGGTAGTTTAATGGCTGTATTATATATCCCTTTATCTGTGTTAATGGGTAATTATATAGGAGTAGCGGGAGTTTTGTATGCTTTATGCGTTGTATCACTTCCTGGGGCAATACTTGGAATGGTGCAAGTAAAAACCAAAATACTAAATAGGACTGCTGGAGGAGTTTGGGCTAAATAATAAGATTGAATGAAACAAGATATATACATATTCGGAGCCGGAGGACTTGGTAAAGAGACAGTATGTCTGTTACAAGATTTACCCAATATAATGTTGTGGCTTTTGTAGATAAAGACGATATCACTCGTACTAGCGTGGTAGCTAATGGTATTCGTTTTCCTATTATAAGTGAAATGGCATTTGAGAAACGTTGTATGGAAGATAGGCGGGTTTGTGCTGTTATTGCGATAGGGAAGCCAGGTCCTAGATTTAGTGTAGCTCAACGGTTTGAGATCTTTTTTGTCTGTTTCCAAATATCATTCATCCTAGTGTAGATTTTGTAGGGCAAGTAAGCCTTGGACGAGGAAATTTGATTGCTCACCATTGTTTCTTTACCGATAATATACAAATTGGAGACTTTAATTATTTCAATGTTTTCAATTATGTCGGGCATGATGTTGTTATCGGTAGTTATAATTCAATACTCCCTTCTTGTAATATATCGGGATGCGTGACGGTTGGAAATCGAAACCTTATAGGTGCACAAGCATTCATAATTGAAGGGAAACATGTGGGAAATGGCAATTCTATTGGAGCTGGTAGTGTAGTTTTGAAGCCAATAGAAGATTGTTCCACATGGGTTGGCGTGCCTGCCAAGGAAAAGTTGTGAATTTTATAATTTAATTAATAATAAAAAAAGTTTAAGTCATCTTGTATATTCTTAAATGGATTACTGGACAGTTTAAACGCTTTGTAGCTTATGAAATATCCTGTATACCAGCCATACTTTAATGGCAAGGAGAAAGAGTTTGTTAACGACTGTATTGATTCGTCATGGATATCATCCAAAGGAAAGTACGTTGAACGTTTTGAGAGAATATGCTGATTATATCGGCGTGAAGTACGCGGCTTCAGTGTGTAATGGTACGATGGCGTTACATTTAGCTCTTATGGCGCTTGGCATTGGAGAGGGAGATGAGGTTATTGTTCCAACATTTACTTATATTGCTTCGGTTAACACTATTATTTATTGTGGTGCTACTCCTGTTTTTTTGCAGATTCTGAAAAGGATTATTGGCAATTGATCCTGCGGGTTTTAGAAGAACTTATAACTCCCTCGCACCAAAGCAATCATGCCTGTACATCTCTATGGACATGCTTGTGATATGAAATCAATTTGTGATATTGCTCGAAAATATAAGTTATTTGTTCTTGAGGATTGTGCGGAAGCCATTGGTACAACTATCAATGGGCAAAGAGTCGGTTCTTTTTTGGTGATATATCAGCTTAGCTTTTTTGAAATAAAAGTATCACTACTGGCGAAGGCGGGATGGTATTGACAATGATGAAACACACTTTATGGACGTTGTATGCATCTTAAGGGGCAAGGGCTTGCTAAAAATATCGTCAATATTGGCATGATATAATTGGGTATAATTATCGAATGACTAATATTTGTGCGGCTATAGGAGTAGCCCAAATGACAACAATAGACAATATTCTTGTGAGAAAACGTCTAATAGCACAATGGTATAAAAAAAAAGATTTGACTACAAAGTTTGAATTTCATTGAGAACGTCAGGGGAACACTTAATACTTATTGGATGTGTTCAATTTTAGTACCCTGATTCTAAGGATAGAGATCCATTGAGAGAACATTTGGCTGATGTCGGCATTGAAACTCGCCCTTTATTTTATCCTGTTCATACGATGCCTATGTTTAGCACAAAATACAAACGTTTTCCCATAGCAGAAAATATTGCTCATCGTGGAATAAATCTGCCGTCTTATCCCGGATTGAATGAGGGGATGTGCGATTCATTGCGGAACAGGTTAATAATTATTTTTTGCAATGATTAAGGTTGTTGTCCATACAGAGGGGCTTTTGGATGGGGAGGAGGAATTGACTTTCTGAAATATTATCTTTCAATTCTTAATCAACTTGAAAATATTAGGACGATAGTAGCTATACCTTATGATCAATATGATCAAAAGATAATTCGTTTGATTAAAAATTGTGTCAAGAAAAATTGTAGGCTATTCAACTTGTAAATGTTATGATTATGGCACATTTTGGTCTGATTATCAAAATATTAAAATTCAAATGTATCGTAGAGGTTCGATACCGACTTGTATGCAAGAGGCAGATATCGTTTTTTTTGAACATGAGTCCTATTAAGAATGTGAAACGCAATAAAATCATTGGTTATATTCCGGATTTGCAGCATATTCATCTTCCATATTTGTTTACAGAAGAGGAGAGAGCTTTCTCGTAATAGACATTTTATCAAGATGATGAGGGAATGTGGAACTATTTTTGTGAATTCACAACATACCTGCAAAGATTTGAAAGAACAATATTTGGAGGAAAGTAAAGAAATGTAATTTTTTTTCAATGGATTTCTTGCCGTTTGGAAGTAATCTTTATGATGTATTAAATGTTAATATCGAAAAATACAAATTGCCCAAACGATACTTTATGTTTTCCAATCAGTTATGGGTACATAAAGACTTTTGCCAACAGCTTTTACGAGCTATGAGGCTGCTGTTGCAAAGATGAACGGTATAAGGACGTAGAATTGATATGTAGTGGTGTTACCTATGATTATCGTAATCTAGATTATTGGGGACAGGTTGAACAATTGATACAAGATTTAGAGATTCAAAACCATGTTCGCTTTTTGGGTTATATACCTAAAAAATGAGCAATTAGCAATTTTGAGAAGTAGTATTTCGGTGATTCAAACAACATTGTTTGAAGGAGGACCTGGTGGAGGAGCAACGTATGATGCAGTGGCATATGGGGCTTCTGCTATAATATCGAGATATTGAGATAAATCAGGAAATTGAAAACGATAGAGTTAGCTTTTTTAAAGTTGGAGATTCCGAGGATTTATGCTTAAAAATGAAAGGACATTTGGATCATCCATTGAAACCGTTGCCGGTCGCAATTGTTGAGAAGCAGTGTCTTAATTTCCAACAGGCTTGTTTTGATATTGATAAACTCATAACTGAGGTTGCACAGTGTAATGATAAATGTTCATCCGTCTAAGAACTAGAGACCACTCGTTTATAAACAGTAAATAGATTTTTTTTATGAAACATATCGCACTCATCACCGGCATCACCGGTCAGGACGGCTCTTTCCTTGCCGAATTTCTTCTTGAAAAAAGGATACGAAGTACATGGAACCATTCGTCGTTCTTCAGTAGATTATCGTGAACGCATTGCCCATCTTGAAGGCACTCCAAACTTCCATTTGCATTATGCCGATTTGGGAGATTCCATGAGTATCATGCAGATTATCGGAAAGATACGTCCTACGGAAGTTTATAACTTGGCTGCACAAAGTCATGTTCAGGTCGAAACTTTGATGCGCCGGAGTTTACGGCAGACGTGGATGCCACAGGCGTATTACGTGTGCTGGAAGCCGTTCGTCAGAGTGGATTGACGGAAACCTGTAAGGTGTATCAGGCTTCCACTTCGAACTCTATGGCAAGGTGGAAGAGGTTCCGCAGAACGAGAACACGCCTTTTTCATCCTTATAGTCCGTATGCGGTGGCAAAAGGCTCTATGGCTATTGGATTGTGAAGGAATATCGTGAGGCTTATAATATGTTTTGTTGTTCGGGTATTCTCTTTAACCATGAGAGTGAGCGCCGGGGCGAAACATTCGTTACACGAAAGATAACTTTGGCTGCTGCCCGTATTGCACAAGGTAAACAGGACAAACTGTATTTGGGTAATTTGTCTTCATTGCGCGATTGGGGCTATGCTAAAGACTATGTGGAATGTATGTGGCTTATTCTGCAAAAACAAGACTCCGGAAGATTTCGTGATAGCCACAGGTGAGCAACATTCGGTTCGGGAGTTTTGTCAGTTGGCTTTCCACTACGCAGGTATCGAACTGGAGTTCCGGGGCGAAGGGCTTGAAGAAAAAGGCATAGACAAAGCTACGGGACGTGTGCTGATAGAGGTGTCGGAGGATTTCTATCGCCCTACGGATGTGGTGAACCTTTGGGGAGATCCCACTAAAGCCCGTAAGGAGTTGGGATGGAATCCGATGAAAACTTCGTTTGAAGAGTTGGTAAGTATCATGATGAAACATGATATGGAAAAGGTGGCAGTGGAGCGCGTTGCAGGACATATCCGTACCAATCTTGCGGAGTATTTGGAAAAGGGGATTGTGAAATAAGTTGCGGGATACAAATTTGATTATTGCAAGTACCACTTGGTATGTTTTTCTCTCTCTTATCAAAGAGAATGTGTATTTTGTGAAATATATCACAAATAATCATGCTGCCGGTCAATATATTATATAAGCCTAAACCACCTTTTGTTCGAAAGCTCCGGGGGCCACGCCCCTGAGATCGTGGCCGAGCAGTGAATGATGATAGGCGTGGCGGTTCTCATCGGCCTATGCAGGAGCTGAGACCGAATACTCCTGCCAGTGCTGTGGCTACCGCTACAATAGATTTGAGGATGATACCCCATACTGATTTTGATTTTGCGCTCATGTGATTTTTAGTGTTTAATGATTAATACTTGATTTGGTATTTCTTCTCACTGTCGACATTAGCCCAGCGGGGGTTTTCCTCCTCACCGTTGTCGGGAGGGGTTCCTCCTGACGAACTGCTGTCATCAACGTTATATTGGGAAGTCTCTTTCAGTTGACCTTCCAAATTGATCTGGGCATTGCTCAACTCTCCTGTGGCACGTGCGCGGAGTTTCAGCCCTTTCACGTTGTTGGCGAGGGTGAATTCGGCGGCTGAGGTTGCACCTTTCTTGCTGACGATGCCTACGGAGAAGATGGCGAGGTCGTCCAGTTTCACGTTCTTGCCGTCCAGAATAAGTTCTTTGATGCATGAAATCATATCGGCAAGCACTCCTTTGATAACTCCGGCGGAGTAGGGAGTGTTGTGGTTTGCCATGTGTTTGGCAAGCATTTCGGTGTCGAAGGTTTCTTCAATTACGGGGCGGGCGTACCAAAGTCCTTTCAAAGGGCTTTTCTCACCTGTCATCTGATACTTTTTGTAACGAATCATTGTTTTGTTTTTTTTTGAGTTATTAACAATCGGTTTACTATCTCTTTGTGATCACGTTGCGAAGATATGACACCGCACAGGGGGTTTGTCACTTTCTGTATGTTAGGTCTGTTAGCGTTCGTTATAGGTGGAAATAGTTGCTTAGATGTGAAGATATTTCCGTATCTTTGTTCTGTAAGAACTAATGAACTCAAAAGATATGGAGATTTTTAAAATACGTACCTATGGGCGGACGGAACTCGCTCAACTTTATTGTCCGGGACTTTGTCCGCAAGCCGCTTTCCGCAAGCTGAACCAATGGATAGATTTTCATCCCACCTTGCGGCATGAACTCCATGCATTGGTTCCTTCGGACAGGGTGCGGACATATACACCGGCACAGGTGCGGCTGATTGTTGAGGCACTGGGAGAGCCGGATGTTTAGTTGAGAACTGAAAGCAGAGCGTGAGCAGCCGGGATGTGTAATGTCCGGTTTAGATTCCTAAAGGTCAACTCTGTGATTGTAAAGTTTAACTCTGCGATTGTAAAGTTCAACTCTGGAAACCTAAAGCAGACCTTTACAGTTGTAAGATTTCTAACTTTCAGGTTTTTCCGTATATCTTCCCATGGCATAGAGGTTAGCCTGTATCTCATCGCCAGTGAGTTCCACCATCCGGTAGCCCCGCTTGCCGCCTGAGCGCATGGATTCGAAACCTTCCTGTTTCAGCACCATGCCTATTTTGACGGGACTCAGCTTTTGGCGGATGCCGGAGTTGATGCGGCAGAGTATCTGGGAGTTGGTGATGAACATACATTTCTCGCCCGGCATTGGACGGCGGTAATGGGTCAATATCAGTTCCTGCTCCAGACAGGGAATTTCGAAATGCCTGTTGTGCAGGTTCAGGGCTTCAATCTCTTTGTCTTCCAGCCAGTAATGGTAGCCGTTTTGCAGTAGGGTGTATGCTTGGGAGTAAACCCCGGCATAGTCCACCGGAAAGTCATAAGGGCTGTCGATATTCTCCACTTCAAAGGGGAGCCAACGGCGGTTTCCGGTGGGGTCGGCGAGGAAGTGAGTGTTGTTGCTGGTTCCGCAAAAGCTGGCTATGTGGTCGCGGTGTTCCTTGTAATGTGCGTATGCGGCGCGCTCGTTGACTACCTTCATGGTGGTAAGCGCCTTTATCTGGTTCACCTCTTGCGTTTCCATTTCGTCCAGTTCCTCCAGGCACACAATGGCAAATTCGGCAAGGGTGAGGAGGTCGTCTTTGGTGATGCGGCGGGCGTTGGACTTCAGATAGAAGTAACGGCGCAGTTCGGGTGAAAGCAGATTGTTGAGCCAAGTGGTTTTATAGATGCCTTGCCGGCCGGTCAGCACCAATATTTCATGGTTCACCACTTCCTTGTCGAAGAGGGCGGCAACCATTCCCACCAGCCATTTCTTGAAGTAGTAGGCAAAGGGAATGGTGTTGTTCCGGACGTGTACGTGGGTGGCAAGTTGCGCGATGTAATCGGTGGTTCCGTCCCAGGGTGGCAGGTTTTTAAAATATTGCTCGAAGGGGTTGAAGGTATCAACAAATTCCGAATCGAGCACTGCCCGTATGTGGGCGGCCTGTCCCGGTTTCGCTTCTTTGCACATACGGCACCACAGGGTATTGACGTAGCGATCTGTGAGTTCTTCGTACTTCCCGCCGCTTCCGGCTGTCAGCACCTCGCACTTGCCGGTTACGGTGTTCTTGCGAAAAGATGCCTGACCGTTGAGAAACTGTTCGATGTCTGCCACCGATGCCATAAACTCCTGCCGTTCATCATTGTTTTGCGACTTGCGGAGTGGAGGAAGAGAGAGGCTGCCATGCTCTTCGATGTTGAGGTAGCAGGAGGCGAAAATGCCTGTCACGTCGCCATTGTAGTCGGCAAAACGTTCTGTTGCCCATTGGGTGGCTACGTTCTGTGCCACTCCGTAGGCGTTGAGCAGATAGCCCATGCGCATGATATATTCGTTGTGGTGATGTTCTGCATATTCCACACCTTCATCCGCAAGGCGACGGCAGGCAGCGTCAATCACTCTTTGCAGACGGCGGTGGTTTTTGGCAGATGCCGGCTATGCTTGGCGCGGCAGTTTTCCGCATTCCGGCTGAAAGGTACGGCATCGGGATTGAAAAACAGATGCTCGTCGTGTGCAAGTCCGCTTAGGCGGGTGGCATTTTTGCATTTCAGGTCACATTCAAGTCCGGTGAGACGGGTGTAGTACTCGTTAATGGCGGTAAAAAGTGCGGGTGTGGAGTCGGTGGTTTTTCTCGCAGTTGTCGGTGAGTCCGGTGTATCGGCAGAGTAACCGGATACCATGTCCGCTGATGGTGACATATTGCAGCAAGGTGTGCTTGTCGGCTTTGAGCAGTTCCAAACACTGTTCCATGCGTTCGGGCGGCACGTGGTCTATGTCTACCGGACAGATTCCTGTCCACTCGCTGATGTTTGCTTTCTGTTTTCCGCCTTCGAAGCGCACGCTGACGGCAAAGCAGGGGCAGGATGCTTTTTCGCGTGCAGCGGCGGTGACTTGTTTTTGCTCCAGATAATAGCGATGCTTTTCGGTGTGTTCGATCACCGCCTGATTGTCGCGGAGAAGGCTGATGATTGTTTTCAGGGGAACCTCTATCGGGCAGGTGTCCGCATAACCTTTAAAAAAGACTGACTAAAATATTTTCCATTGTCATTTGTATGAATTTTAAATAATGGCTGTAAAGGTGGGGATAATAACCGGAACTTTATGGCTGCGTGTTTTCCTCATGTGGAAAACATGAGACCGATATTTAACTGAAATTAACTTCGCTGGCTTGAGTTGTTACGCACGACTATTTAATAATTACGTTTTAAAAACGATAAACAATGAAGCAAAATTTCGCTCCCAATGCCGAATTGGGAGAACTCCTGGCCTTGTTGCAGGAAACGGTGCAGGTGTGTGGCAAGCATCTTACGGATCGTGTCATTTGCCAGTGCACCGGCATGAGTAGTAAAAACTTATACTGCTTTAAAAGGGGCTCCGTTTCAAACCTCTTGCCGTACTATACAGTGATATGTTTCTACTTGGACGAACTTATCGTCCGAAAAGACTCTGATACCCTGCGTATTGTACTGAAAGAACTGTACGAACGTCTCAAACTGGATTATTGCAACAGGTAGTGCCTTGACACCCTGGCATCGCTCTTGCAGATCTTTTCTTTATGTGCACGCATGAAGAATACATGTTTGAGACTTGGATAAAAAAAACTCTCTCCTGCGCGCGTGAGGGAAAGTTATACAAGGGTGGTGACAGGGTGTCACAAACTACTATTTTTTTGAGTGTTAAATTATTGAATATCAGATAAAAATGAAAATATCAGTAGTAACTGTTTGCTACAATGCTGCGGACACGATTGAAAAGACCATGCTGTCCGTACTTAATCAGACGTATCATGACATAGAGTATATTATTATTGATGGCGGCAGCACTGATGGCACTGTTGAAATTATCCGGAAATATGCTGACAGAATTGCGTACTGGGTGAGCGAACCGGACAAGGGGATTTATGATGCGATGAATAAGGGGATAAAGGTGGCGACGGGGGAATATATATATATGGCTTAGGGGCTGATGATCTCTTATGTGAGAACGTATTTTTTATATTGCTCCATTGTTAACACGTACGCATACTATTTATTATGGAAATGTATATATGGTTAATCAGAAGATAAATTATGATGGACCATTTTCTCGTTATAAGTTAGCTATTCATAACATATGCCATCAAGCTATATTGTATCATCGTAGTGTTTATGATGAACGATTATATGATGTGGACTATCGATTATTTGCGGATTATGTTTTTAATATTCAATCGTGGGGAGATAAGCGTGTTAAATTTGTGTATTTACCTTTTTGTTATAGCTTTGATTTTAATGATTGTGGAAGATCTTCTATTAGGAAGAACGATTTGAGATTCTTAAAGAATAATTCTATGATTATTTTACAAAATTTAGGAATTACATGTTTTGTATATTATCAGGTTGTACATTTTTTATTTGAAAGTAAAGTCAATATTCTTAAGCAATGTCTAATCTTGATTTTATAGAATTAGCATATGAGCATTGGGAAGCGTTGCTTTTTTGCATATCTTTTTCTTTTATTTGTTATATTCTAATATTTAAAAGTTGGTATATATCTATTTTAGATCCTTTTGTCTTATCGGCGGTACTGTCTGCATGTGGATTTGGGGTCGTGATTTTCCTTTTTCTATGTAATGCTATTCAATTAAAATACTTTGTAAGCTATTTATTGACCCAATTTGCTTTTATTAGTGGCATGTTGCTATTTAATAGAATAGGATTTAGAAAATTGAAGAATAAATTCTATATTCTTGATGAAAATAAACTGTTACGAATAATATACATTATAGTTATCTTCTCTGTTGTTATAATTCAATTTATAATATATAAAAAATATTGGTATTCCTCTATTTATGGATTCGCGTTTGGAAGCCTTCCTCTGGTGGAAGTGGAGCAGGGCTATTATTCCGATTTACTACTGTTTGGGGAACTTTGGCTTTACTTTTTTCATTTTATAATATAGAAAAGAAAAATAAACAGCGATATATAGCATATTGTTTCATACTATTTTCTATAATAACTTCTATTCTGAATGGATCTAAAAGGCTGGTTTTTGGGGACTTGTAACTACTTTCTTTCTATATAGTGTGATATGTTCAGATCATATTCTTTGTCAAATTAGAAAACATGAAAAAAAAAATTCTGCTAATAGGTATTGTGGCAGGAAGTTTTGTTGTATTTATCAGTAGTAACGATGAAATAAATTTTATTCAGTCATTGATAGCATTCGGTGAACGATTTATTTTTTTCTGGTGATGTATATTGGCAGACTTATCCTAATGGCTATATAGAACGAATAGATGGAAGTCGACCATTTGAAACTATTTTTGTTGATATTTTAGGATCTTATAGAATTATTCCTTGGAATGAACTCCCAGAACCTATGGGGATATCCATTTTCCGTATGCATGTAGATACTGATTTATTGACGGGACCTAACCCTAGACATAATGTCATGGGATATGTACTTTTTGGTATGTATGGGAGCATACTCTTTTCGTTCCTATTGGGAGCAATAATTGGAACTATACATGCTTTGTTTTATAAGGCATGTGATTTGAATCTACTTATTAAATTTCTTATAGTGTTGTCTTATGGATATATATTTGGTTTGGAAGGAGATGTAAGTTATACTATTAGTTTATACAATTCTTTATTTATTGTTATGCTTGTCCTGTTCTTTTTAATACTTTGTTATTATTTGATTTTTATCTATTCTTAGGGTGAAAAGGTGTATGTGTAAATGATTTTTTTATTCTATTCAGTATGAAAAAAAAAGTAATTTGTGTCTTAGTTCTCTATAATTCGAATGTCGAATTACTTTCTAAAGTTATCTCTGCCATATTGCCTCAGGTTGATTTTGTTATGGATTTCGGATAATTCTATCGAACCGTTACATCTACCATTTATTGATGAAAAAACTTCTTGTATTATATACCGAAAAATGCCAGGTAATATTGGTATTGCAGCAGGCCTCAGAATTATGGTGTAAGGTATGCTATTGAGAACAATTTTGATTATTTATTTTTTTTTAGATCAAGATAGTATATCTCCATGCGAATATTATCAATGAACTATTGTTGCAGTATGATTACTTGTGTTCAAATTTCATGACTGTTGGTGCTATTGGTCCAAGAGCATTTAATCGTTGTGAAAATAAGGAATATAGGGGGAATGTTAAAAGGGAAAGAAAATAAACAATGAGATTACAGAAGTTTCTGAATTAATTAGCTCCGCCTCATTGATAGCTATTTCGAATTTTGAAAAGGTTGGATTAATGGATGAAACGTTATTTATTGATGGTGTTGATCATGAATGGTGTTGGCGTGCTAATTTGAGAATGGTGGGCGTTTTTTTATAGTAGAAACTATAAAAAAATTGAGTCATCATTTAGAGAAGGGATCGCCATTTCTTATGGAAGAAAGTTCCTATACCTACTTGTTTCAGAACCTATTATCAGTATCGTAATTATTTTATTTTATTACGGCGTAATTATGTTCCGATTTATTGGAAAGTCTCTAATGGAATAAAGTATATGGTAAAACTTTTTTATTATCCTCTGTGTGTGCCGCCTCGACTTCTCTATATAAAAAACATATGGAAAGGGATTCGTGATGGCATTATATTAGCATATAGATTTAACATATTACCTATGTGGAAGAAATAATGGCTATGGTTATTAAAAACGAGATACTGTTGCAATGATTTGAATATCTATTTATTTATAACAAGATTACTCCTTTAATTCATGTTTTTATTATTTTATTCATCAAAGGCGCTTGACTAAGTAAAATATGGAGACTTTTTTCATCAATAATTGTGACTGTTTCTCAATGATGAGGGCATTATATTATTTTAGTACATGTTTTATAAAAACAGTTTCTTCTATGCGACATCTTAAGATTGAACACTAAATTAGGAAATAGGATAAATTCCCAAAAACTTGATATAATAATGAACTTATATATTTTATAATGAAATTTTCCGTACTTCTGTCTGTTTATAACAAAGAGAATCCTGAGTATTTGAAAGAGAGTTTAGAAAGTGTATTTTCTCAAACATTGTTGCCATCGGAAGTTGTTTTGATAAAAAGATGGACCATTGACTGACGAACTTAACAAGGTGATAGACTTGTATACAAAGTACTATTCTTATCTAAAAGTTTTTTTCATTAGCAGATAATCAAGGGTTAGGAAAGGCATTGAATGAGGGACTGAAACATTGCTCTTTTTGATATCGTTGTTCGTATGGATACTGATGATATTGCTAAACCACAAAACGTTTTGAAAAACAATTGGCTGTTTTAAAAATGTATCAGGATGTGGATGTTGTAAGTGCTTGGGTTGAGGAATTTGAAAAGGACGTTTCTGATATAAAGTCTGTAAGAAAATTGCCAGAATTTCATAATGCTATCCAAAAGTTTGCTAAATATCGAAATCCGATAAATCATCCGGTAGCGGCATTTCGTAAAAAGTGCAGTACTATCTGTGGGGAGTTATCGCCATTTCCCTTTATTTGAAGATTACTATTTATGGATGCGTATGTTGATGAATGGTGCTAAATTTTATAATATTCAAAGAAAGTTTGTTGTATTTCCGCTTTTCTTCGAAAGTGTTCAAAATACGTGGTGGATGGAAATATGCTATAAATGAATTTCGTTTTCAGAAAATGTTAAGGCAGTTACATTTTATATCATTCCCCCAATATATAAGGAATATTTTTGTTCGTTTTTTGACCCGAATTATCCCTAATTCTTTGAGGAAATTTGTGTATAAAACAATACTCCGATAAAATATGGACTACAAAGCAGTTGATATGCAGAAAATTATCGATTATATAGCTTCTTTTTATGGTGCTGTTTCGGTAGATGATATTATTCAAAATTCCGGTGCTGACAAGTTCCGCGTATACCCCGCCTTGTTTGAACTGGAGCAGGCCGGATATATCGAAGTAGTGGAGCGTGAAGAGTTTCTCGGAGCACCATTGGTGGTACGTAGGCGGGAGATGCTTCACAAGTGTAGTATGACATTATGTGATGCAGTGTGATACTGGTAAATGACGGGTAACAGCGGTTACTTTGTTTTTAGGCGCAGCCGAAATCGCTTTTTAGAAGTGGTTTCGGCTGTTTTTATTGGGAATATCATATATCACTCATCTCTAAGGTAAAGAATAGTGCAGAGAGAGCATTTAGACTTGGCGCAATATGCGTTTAAAGACCCTTATAATTTTAGTTTTTGGGGTACTGTGGCATTACAATGTGAGCTTTTTGAGATATAGAGAAGAATCTTACCGGCGTATTACTGACTTTCTTTAGGAAATGGGTAAGGGCTTTTGCGTTTATTGGTCGCCAGTATCATTTAACGGTAGATGGTGATGATTATTATATTGATATATAACTTATGCCGGTACAGCCATTAATTCACGCCCTACTGAACGTATTGTTTCTATAATATCTTCAAAACGTTTCTTAGACGGCTTTTTTGTTCCGCTTACATATTGAGCAAACAAACTCTGAGAAATATCTAAGCGTCGTGCTATGGCAGCAGCATTCAATTCAGGATGAGCTATAAATAAATCATACAGAGGATTAGATTTCCTTTCCTGAAAGAATCCTTCAAAACTCAAATCTTCATCAAGCTCTCTCCAATGTATTCCGTCATGGCTCGTTGTGAAATTTGCGCGCTGCGCAGGAGTAGCCCATTTTAGCCTTTGGAAATCAGAAAACTTCTCACATGCCTCCTTCCCGTCAGTGGTACGTATCCATACCTCTGTTATCAGTCAACCATACCTTTTCAACTATGATATTTTCCATAACCACTTATTTTGATTTATTAAAAATTTATTCCAATGCTCTGCTATTACTTCTTGATTTTCTTCTATAACTGATTCTACAAGTTTCAGGCTCAGATGACTTCAAGCCATTATTTTTGATTAATGTAACTGGAAATAAAGTAATTTAGCACTTATATCTCCTTTGATTACAGGAACGTGTATAGGCTCATGGTCATTAGCGTAAAACATAAAACGAAAACCAAATAAAATCGCCGCTAACTATTCTATTTTTTCTTGTACTAAAATTATAGTCTCCGTAATTTTTCTGACTAAGGGTCAATTTTCTGTCTTATTTTTTTAGTCCTCCAAATTGTATTTTAGCTTTTGATATTTGCGAATTGTTTCCCGTTGAAGGCTTTCAAGTGTGCTGATCTCTATGGATAGTTGGCGGGAGCTTGGGATTAGCCTCTTTGAGAATTCGTGCTGTTTTATAATCATAGATTTCCGGTACTATTTCTCCGTTTCTTTTACATTCGTTCAGTAGGTAGGAAGCGCAGGCAATATAATGCTCTTTGAGGGTTTTGCGTCTTTTTTTTTTTCGAGTAGCGGGCGGTAAGCTTTATCCTCATTGTATATGCGTTGATAGAAACCGTCTAAGGCTACTTTGCGGTCTTTTTTTTGTTCCGTATTGGTGGCTCTTTTGTATAAAGAATCGAGGGTGATATACTCCGGGTAGGATTTCAGTAGTGTTTCAACTTCTTTTTAGTCTTTTCATAGGCCAATCTCTGAGGTTCCAGTTCTTCAGGCTTTATGGTAGTGGCAAGTTGTACCAGCCGGGGTTCTTGATTGAAGTTTGTAATTTTGTAGAGTTTTTTTGCAATACTCAATGTACTTTTCTGTTATTTCCCAATTGTACTGCAAAGTCTTTTTCTTGCAAATCAGTCTGTATGTTTGCCAGTGCATTTTCTAATTGAGCGATTTCAATTTGTAGCGAATCTGTCTTGGAAAGGGACTGTGCTGTTATCGGCAATAGGCAGCAAAGAGTAAAGACCGCTGATAGAATGTTTCTTTTCATGATATTAGATGTTTGGGTTAGTAATGAAAGCAAATATAAATTCTTTACTTTATAATTCCAATAATTCCTTTGGTTTTTTTTGAAGGATGTTTCTGTGCGGGTGTTTTTATAGTCTATTTTTGATTAGATAAGGATATTAGACAGACAAGATCAATATTATAATAAAACTGATGAAAACTTCCTTAAATAAAGAACGCCCCTCAAGTATGCTGTCTTGCGACGCGCCTGAGAGGCTTATTATCTTTGTTATTAAAACATCTGCCTTTTAATTTGTTACAAAGATACGCATTTTTATCTAAACTGCAATGTCTTTTTTCTCACTATTTCTTGTTATTCCATATTATTTCATTTTCCCAGTTCTCGAAAAATCCCATTGCATTAAGTGAAATAATGTCCTCATTCTCTGTTAATAACGCTTTTAATTTTTTTTTTGAATGGCGATGTCGGATTGGCAGTCTGTAACATATAGTTCAGCATACACAGGAAATAATATAGCTTGCTCCTTTTTTGGCTGTATCTGGATTGCTGATCAATCAAGGGGTTTTAGAAAAAGAAAGTTTTTCAGGGACTATATTCAAGTCTCTGTTCCAAAGTCTGGCATGATGTGCACAGATATTACGAACATAATTGATTGTATGAAGCCACGAACAGAATGTTTTTGGAGGTAATGCGAAATAGGCGGCAATACCATTTATATCTGCACGTTGCTTCAGCCCTGTGCATATGCGTGAAAGATGATTGAAGTACATCACTTCAATACTCATCCAAGATGGAGGATTTTCCGGTTTGTCATATTTGTCTCTGTAGTGTTGAATAAATACTTCTGCCTTGTTGTTATGTAGTTGTTCCTTGATGTGTTTTTGAATGTCGTTATATACGTCTATTGTAACGGTCTTCCCGTTACGTAGGGTTGACGAGTGCCGGAGGATTAAAAATATCTTGTCTGTCTTGCCAATGTGAACCATATTTATGGCTGAGTTGATAGATTATTTGTGTACGAATGGCTATTTCAAGCCGCTCAATGGCATCAAAGACTAATATACGCAGTTTTCTGTCAAATACATACAAGTTGTATATCATCTCCCAAGTGATTCCATCACGAAACGTATCAAGAATTATTCCATTTTCACTTTGTTTGTATGGTAGCATATAAGCGCTGAGGCGGTAGTAACTGATATTAGCAAGATGCCTTTGGGCTCGTCTTTCGTCAGAAAAAATTAGGCCTCTTGATTTCAGTAGTTCAATCTGTTCCGTATATGTTAATGGTGCTTTTATTGTAGGTATTCATATTTCTGTTTTTTTAGTAACTGCAAAGATACGATATTTAAGTCGTTTAATTTTTGTGCTCAATCTCATTTTTTTTCTTCGTATCTTTGTGCTCCAAATACTATTAACACCTCTGTTTCTATGCAAGAGAAAAGATTATTATTCTTGATTTCGGTTCACAGACCACGCAGGCCTTATCGGTCGTCGTGTTCGCGAAGCTGAATGTATATTGCGAAATTGTGCCTTACAACAAATTTCCTCAGGGAGATGAGAGTGTAAAGGGAGTTATTCTTTCGGGCAGCCCGTTTTCCGTATATGATGAGAGTGCGTTTAAAATAGATTTAAACGAGATTCGCGGTAAATACCCTGTATTGGGAATTTGCTACGGTGCACAGTTCATCGCTTATACCAATGGTGGAAAGGTTGAGCCTGCGGGTAGTCGTGAATACGGACGTGCACATCTGAATTCTTTTTGATAAAGGCAATGTGCTTTTTCAAGGGAGTGAAGGAGAACACACAAGTATGGATGAGTCATGGTGACACTATCACAGCAATTCCTGACAACTTCAAAACGATAGCTTCGACAGATAAAGTGAAGATTGCCGCTTATCAGGTGGAAGGCGAGAAGATGTGGGGTGTTCAGTTCCACCCGGAAGTGTTCCATAGCGAGGACGGCACGCAGATGCTGAAAAAACTTTGTTGTGGAAGTGTGCGGTTGCAACAGGATTGAGCGCTGCATCATTCATTGAAAACCGTTGCCCAAAACTGGAAAGAACAGTTGGAGATGACAAAGTGGTGCTTGGCCTGAGTGGCGGAGTGGATTCTTCCGTTGCTGCCGTACTGCTGAATCGTGCTATCGGTAAGAACCTGACTTGTATCTTCGTGGATCATGGCATGCCTGCGTAAGAATGAGTTCAAGAATGTGTTGCACGATTATGAGTGTCTGGGACTGAACGTAGTAGGCGTGGACGCAAGTGCCAAATTCTTTGCGGAGCTGGCAGGAGTGACCGAGCCGGAACGAAAACGCAAGATTATAGGGAAAGGGATTTATTGATGTGTTTGATGAAGAAGCCCATAAGATAAAAGATGTAAAAGTGGCTGGCACAGGGTACTATCTATCATCCGGATTGCATTGAGTCGCTTTCTATCACCGGAACGGTTATCAAGAGCCATCACAATGTGGGAGGATTGCCCGAAAAATGCATTTGAAGCCTGTGCGAGCCGTTGCGTCTGTTGTTTAAGGACGAAGTTCGCCGCGTAGGATTTTGTTTGGGCATGCCGGATCATCTGATTACCCGCCATCCCTTTCCCCGGACCGGGGTTGGCTGTGCGTATCTTGGGTGATATAACTCCGGAAAAGGTGCGTATCTTGCAAGATGCGGACGATATCTTCATTCAGGGCTTGCGCGACCGCCGGAGGGTTGGGCACGTATACAATGAAGCATATCTCTATGGCAGTGTACTCGCGGAAGGACCTATTCGTCTATGGCGGTTGTCCGGACACGGGAAGGCTGGCTCAATGAATGGTCGGTTGCTATGACCACCGCACGGGGATGCTCAGAAAGCCTAGGGGTGGTGATGGACAAAGGGCATCCTTGAGTGACGACCCTCACGACGACCCTACCGTCCAGATCGACAAGGATGGCTACATCTGGGTCTTTGTCGCCGGAAGGGCCAACAAGCGCCGGGAGTCCGCTACCGCAGTTCCAAGCTCCTACGACATCTCTTCCTTTGAATATGTCAACGAAAGCATAATGGCTCATCCTCAGGTGATGTACGACAAGGACAAGGGATTTCTTCTGTTCTTCACCCGCTATGACGGAGTCCGTCAGCTTTTTCTGGCAGACTTCACGGGACGGTGTGGAGTGGACTCCGTACCGGAAACTGGCGTCCATAAAGGAAGGCTCCGAGTCCAAGTCTGGCCATTATCAGATAAGCAATGTTTTCGAAGGCAAGCTCTGCACGGCTTTCAACCGTCATATCAACGGTTCGGTCGACACCCGCACGAACATCTACTATCTTCAGTCCACCGACTGGGGCGGACTGACGACGGCTGATTTGCTTTGTTGGGATGTTCCGGTCACGGCGAGCATTCCGTCGGTGGAACTCCGTGATTATCAGAGCCAGGGGAAGGGAATCTCACATCAAGGATCAGCAAATACGTAAATTGAACGAAGTATACTGAT
>VOFK01002044.1_pt1 | contig 19479 bp, 45 predicted proteins | sample 5384121 | NCBI WGS metagenome assembly VOFK01 (sample SAMN12384730, study PRJNA508395) | human gut metagenome | isolation source: healthy gut J | host: Homo sapiens
TCAGTAATACTTCGTTCAGTCAGAGGCAAAGGTGTTGTTCTTAAAGAGCCATCAGTTGTTGCATTTGACAGAGATACTAATAAGATTAAGGCTATTGGCGAGGAAGCACGTCTGATGCTTGGTAGAACACCAGGTAACATCGTAGCTGTAAGACCACTTCGTCAGGGTGTTATTTCAGATTACACAGTAACAGAAAAGATGCTTAAGTACTTTATCCAGAAGGCTATCGGCAAAAGAATGCTTAAGAAGCCTAGAATAAGCGTATGTGTACCTTCTGGTGTTACAGAAGTAGAGAAGAAGGCAGTTGAGGATGCAACTCTACAGGCAGGTGCACGAGAGGTTGCTATCATTGAAGAGCCTATAGCGGCAGCTATCGGAGCTGGTATCGATATTTCAAGACCTTGTGGTAACATGATAGTTGATATCGGTGGTGGTACTACAGATATCGCTGTTATCTCTTTAGGAGGAACTGTTGTAAGTACTTCTATTAAGATTGCTGGAGATGATTTTGATGAAGCTATCGTAAGATACATGAGAAAGAAGCATAATCTTCTTATTGGTGAAAGAACTGCAGAAGATATTAAGATAAAGGTTGGTTCTGCTTATCCCAAGGCAGAAGTCACAACTATGAATGTACGAGGAAGAAACCTTGTAACAGGTCTTCCAAAGACAGTAGAGGTAAGCTCAGAGGAGACAGAGGAAGCTTTTAAGAGAGGCAACTTCACAGATTGTTGAAGCTGTTCACAGCGTTCTTGAGAAGACTCCACCAGAACTTGCATCTGATATTGCAGACAGAGGAATTGTCCTGACAGGCGGCGGAAGTCTTCTTTTCAGGACTTGAGGATTTAATTGAAGCCAAGACAGGAATTAATACTATGACAGCCGAAGATCCAATGACATGTGTTGCTATTGGTACAGGTAAGTTTATTGAATTCCTTGCAGGATACAGAGACGAAGTTAAGTAACCTGAAACATTTCTAATAAGATTATTACTAATGTTTCTTAACATTCTGGCAGAATGGATAATCTCTATGCCGGAAGAATATATTATCAAGAAAGAGGCGGGTTATGGTAAAAGGGTTTTTATACAGCGTACTCTGGCTTGACAGTTCAGCAGAAGAGACTGGATGTAGTGTCTAATAATCTGGCTAATGCAACTACCACAGGTTATAAGAAAGAAGGCCTTACGACACAGTCGTTTAAAGATGTTTATGGCATCAAAGTTAAAAGATGAAACTGTGGGCTATATTAATCAGAATATCGGAACTCTGAATCTTGGAGCGAAAGTAGGAGAATCCTTCAGAAGCTGGGATCAGGGCTCTTTCCAGAACACAGGCAATACATTTGACTTTGCGCTGAGTGGAAGTGGATTGTTTTCGATTTCTTTCACTAACAAAGCTGGAGAAACTTCAGCGCTTTAGACCAGGGGACGGATCTTTGCAGATGAACCGTGAAGGTTATCTGGTAACCAAGGATGGTGATTTTGTATTGGGCGAGAATGGTCCGATACAGTTACCTACAGACTTTGAAAAACTGACTGTAGAAGAGAGTGGCGAAATATATGCTGACGGACAGTATGTAGACAGATTTGCTCTTGTGGATTTTGAGAATTATGACTATGTTGAGGCATATGGCGAGAATCTTTACAGAGCTGTAGATGGCGCAACACAGACAGATGCTGCAGCAACAGTTAATCAGGGATATTTGGAGGCTTCCAATATTAATGTGGTAACAGAGATGGTAGATATGATATCTATTGCAAGAGATTTTGAAAGTAATCAGAAGATTATGAATACTATCGATGAGATGTTAGGAAAGATGGTATCTATATCTGAGATTTAGTAACAACTGTTAGGCATATACATATGGAGGACTGACGACATGATGAGATCATTGTGGACTGCTGCATCAGGAATGATGAGCCAGCAGACAAGCGTAGATACTATTGCCCACAATCTGGCAAATGTTAATACAGTAGGATATAAGCAGGAACAGACTCCAATTTAAGTCTCTGCTTTTACCAGAATCTTCAGGCGAAGACTACTTCTGCCAACGGAGAGAATAAACCTGTTGGAGCACAGGTAGGACTTGGTTCAAGAGTTTCAGCAGTAACATCAATATATACACAGGGTGCATTAAATGCAACCGACAGTACAACAGATTTTTGCGATTAATGGAGATGGTTTTTTTCGCAGTAAGAAATACTAATACTGACGAGACTGTGTATACAAGAAATGGACATTTTTTACATGGGCAACAGCTACAGAAGGCGTAATGCTTAGTACTTTCGGAAGGATATCCTGTACTCAGCGCAGATGGCGCAGAGATAGTTCTTGGACAGGATGCTAACGGTGAGGATTATAAGACTAATCTTATTACTATTGATACAGACGGCAACCTTTTTATATCCTGATGAGTCTAACAATCCGGCACCAATCGGTATTAAGATTGGTTTATATCAGTTTTCTAATCCTGCAGGACTTGATAAGATTGGTGGAAGCTACCTTTCAGAGACTGAGGCGTCAGGAACTGCACTTAACGAAAGAGTATGATGCAGTTGGGAAGAAGAGTTCATTAAGACAGTCATATCTTGAGTCATCTAATGTTCAGGTTGCAACTGAGATGGTTAATCTTATTACAGCACAGAGAGCTTATGAGTTATGTTCTAAGGCTATAACAACATCTGATACAATGATGGAGCAGGCTAATAACCTTAAGAGGTAAGCGGGGTGTAGTGTATGAGCGATTCTATTATTGGGGCTTAGCAGTACGAATTATTCAGATGTGTATGATTCTAAAGCGGGTTCTTTAACTAATAAACTTACAGATACTGATTATTCTAAGGCATCAGACGATGAACTTATGAGCGTGTGCAAGGATTTTGAAAGTTACTTTGTAGAACAGATGCTTAAATCTATGGAAAAGATGGCTAAGATAGATTCAGAAGACGAGGATAGCAATCTGTTTACTTCTATGGCTGGAATTGGCGGAACAGATGATACTTCACTTAATACTTTGGGAAGTTACTTTGGAGATGAGATGGTGTCATCTTATGCCAAGCTTATGACTGATTCTAATCATGGCAAAGGACTTGGAATAGCCCAGACATTATATGAACAGATGAAGCGTAATTATTCTACAGAGTCTATTCCTAAGGCAGATGAGCAGGAATAATATTTAACATAAAGGAGATAACAGATTGGATTACGAGTCTGTGAAATACGTAGAGGTGGCTTTGTGGAGAATATTATCTTCAGGAATGAAGACAATGGATATACGGTTTTTAATATTGTATATGATGATGAAGAAATCACCTGTGTTGGTACGTTAAGTTATATCAACACAGGTGAATTTATTACTGCGCATGGCGAATTTGTTAAGCATGCAGTTTACTACATGCAGTTTAAAGTCACATCTTATGAGTTCAGGGCGCCGGATGATGCTGCATCCGTAAGGCGTTATCTAAGCTCCGGGGCAATCAAGGGTATCGGCGAGAAGAAGATGGCTGAACGAATAGTTAAGACATTTGGCGATGATACATTCCGCATTATGGAAGAAGAACCGGAACGTCTTGCTGAGATTAAAGGAATAAGCATAGCTAAAGCAATGGACATTGCTAACCAGCTTATTGACAAGAAAAGACATCAGAAAAGCGATGATGTTTCTTCAGCGTTATGGAATCCAGATGAATCTTGCCAACAAAATATTTAAGCGTTATGGAAACGACATTTATAACATTCTTGAACAAAATCCGTACAGGCTGGCTGATGATATAGAGGGTGTCGGTTTTAGGACGGCTGACGAGATTGCTTCGCGTGCCGGAATCAAGATTGATTCTGAATTCAGGATTAAGAGCGGAATATTTTTTATGTGCTTAATCAGGCGACAATGCAGGGGGCACACATATCTTCCGTATGACAAGCTTGTGCATCAGGTAAACGAATTGCTTTTGATTGACGTCCAGGACTATGACAAATATCTCATGGACCTGACAATGGACAAGAAGATAGTAGTCAAGATTAAGGATAATATAAAAATGTGTCTATGCCCGCATGTATTACAACATGGAAGCAAATGTTGCAGCTATGCTTAATAATCTTGATGTCCAGATTGAGGAAGACCAGAAATTCATAGATGACAGGATTGCAAGGATTGAGGATAAAGAAGGAATAACTCTTGACGATATCCAGAAAGAGGCTGTTGCGAAAGCAGTCAGAAACGAGGCTTGTTATTGTTACTGGCGGTCCGGGAACCGGTAAGACTACAACTATTAATACAATAATCAAATATTTTGAGCTGGAAGGTCTGGAAATCAGGCTGGCAGCGCCTACGGGACGATGCAGCCAAGAGAATGACTGAGGCGTGCGGTTATGAAGCACAGACAATCCACAGAATGTTAGAGATAAGCGGCGGCGTGCCGGATGGTGACAGAAAGTCGGCAGCAGGTCTGTCTATGTTCTTTGAGAGAAATGAAGATAATCCGCTTGAGGCTGATGTTATTATTGTTGATGAGATGTCGATGGTAGACATAAGCATTATGAATTCACTTTCTTAAAAGCTGTTTCGATTGGAACGAAACTGATTCTTGTAGGTGATGTGGACCAGCTTCCAAGTGTCGGTCCGGGAAATGTGCTGAAAGACATCATAGAATCCGGTTGCTTTCCGGTTGTTAAGCTTGAGAGAGAATATTCAGACAGGTGGCACAGAGCGAGATTATTATTAATGCCCATAAGATAAACAGGGGTGAGGAGGTGGTACTTAACAAGTACAGCAAGGATTTTCTTTTTGTTCACAGAAACGGTGCAGACAATATAATAAATGCAATGAAAACGCTTATTAAGGACAAACTCCCGGACTATGTAGGTGCCGATGTGTATGACCTTCAGATTCTTACTCCATCGCTAAAATCCAATGTCGGGGTGGAACGTCTTAATAAGATTATGCAGGATTTTCTTAATCCGGCTGATGCTATCAAGCAGGAAAGACAGGTCGGTGATGTTACTTTCCGTGAAGGTGATAAGGTTATGCAGATTAAGAATGATTATCAGCTTGCATGGGAAAAACGGAGCAGATATGGTATTCCAACAGAACAGGGAACGGGCGCTTTTAACTGGGGGATACCGGAGTTATAGAGAGAATAAGCACATTTGATGAGAATGTAACTGTGAAATTCGAAGATGGCAGATTTGTTACTTATGAATTCTCACAGCTTGATGAGCTTGAACTTGCGTATGCGATTACGGTTCACAAATCACAGGGAAGTGAGTACCCGGCGGTTATTATTCCGATGTCGCAGGGGCCAAGAATGCTGATGAACAGGAATATTCTGTATACGGCAGTTACAAGAGCAAGAAAATGTGTGTGCCTCGTTGGGGGAAGAGGAGATATTCAGGCTTATGGCTGGCAATGTATCAGAGTCAAAACGATATTCTTCACTCACAGACAGGATTGAAGAAATCAGACATATTGAAGATTTCGGACAATGATAATTGATATGTTTTATATGTGATAATGATGATAATAGTGGGGGGATTATGGATTATAAGAAGGTATTGATGGAGGCAGTTAATGCGGTACTTCCGCCAGCGTGTCCTATGTGTGGAAAGCCGGCACCTTTGTTGGAGGGATAAGGGCAGATATATGTGGAAGCTGCATGCATAATATAAATTATGTAAGCGAGCCAGCCTGTTTAAAAATGTGGTAAGCCGGTGAAAGATGAAGAAACGGAATACTGCAGTGACTGCAGCAGGCAGAAGCATGTATATGACCAGGCATGTGCGTTGTATGAATATTCTAAGAATGTCAAGGAATCAATATACAGATTTAAATATTATAACAAGCAGGAATATGCAGGAATATATGAGAAGCAGATAGCGGACAGATGTGGCAGGATGATACGCATGTGGTCGCCGGATGTGATAATTCCTGTTCCGATTCATATTTCGGAAATATAAGGAGCGTGGGTTTAGCCAGGCTGGGCTTATTGCACAGGCACTTGGGAAGAGCCATGCAGATTCCGGTAGATGAGGAATATCTCGTGAGGATTGTTAAGACTCAGCCCATGAAGGAGCTAAGTAATCGGGAAAGAATTAAAAATCTGCAAAATGCTTTTTCAAGTAAGAGGAAAAGTTGTAAGATATAGAAAAGTATTAATCGTGGACGACATATATACAACAGGAGCAACATTTGATGCATGCGCAGCAGTACTTAAAGATGCAGGAGTATCGCAGGTATATGGCATAAGCCTGTGCGTGGGAGACGGATTTTAAAGTATGAGCTGCTTTAGTAACTGGACCTGTTAACGAGATTGATAAAGAGAATTAACAAGGAGAAGCTATGGAAGTTAAGAATTGTAAGAACTGTGGAAGATTATATAATTATATAGGTGGTGTGTACAGACTTTGTCCTGAATGCATGAGAAAGCTTGAAGAAAAAGTTTCAGGAGGTTAAAAGATTATATAGAGGATAATCCAAGGGCTGATATGAGAGAAATATCTGAGAAGTGCGATGTCAGTACAAGACAGATTGAACAGTGGATAAGAGAAGAAAGATTATCGTTCAGTGATGATTCACCTATTGGTATTGCATGCGAAGTATGCGGAGCTACCATAAGAACCGGAAGATACTGTGAGAGATGTAAGAACGATTTAGCTAACAGACTGGGAGGCATGTATGGAAGCAGATCTTCAACCGTTGATGCTGATAAGATAAGAGAGAGAAGAGAAAAGGCAAGGATGAGATTTCTTGATAAATAATAAGCTTTTTTCAAAAGCGGGTATAAAGTATTTGCGGAAACTTGTCCGATATCTTACACATGAAGCAAGAGAGTATCTGCTTTTAATTAATGGAAAGTGAGGCGGTTAATATGCGCATAGATGCTTATAATGCTGTTAATCAGATATATCAGACCAGCCAGATTTCTAAAGCTAAGACAGCAGCTAAGACATCATCGGTTAGTGACAAGTTTGAGATTTCTGACACAGCCAAGACATATCAGACAGCCAGGACAGCAGTAAGTAAGGCTTCTGATGTTCGAGAAGACAAGATTGCTGATATTAAGGCACGTATGGCAGCAGGAACTTACAACATCAGTTCAGAAGCTGTTGCAGATAAGATTCTGAACAACATTTCAACATTAACATTTTAGTGGGGTTTTATTAGATGGCAAGTTTGATAGATTCTTTTGATTAATATAATGAATGATGAGAACAGACAGTATACTGAGCTTTTGGACTTGTCTAATAATAAGACTACTGCTATTGTTAAGGGAGATGTCGAACAGCTTCAGGAGATATTTGGTAAGGAGCAGAAGCTTATTGATATTCTTAACAGACTGGAGATGGAGAGACAGTCATGTGTTGCAGATATATGTAAGATTCTGCATCTGTCAGCAGCAGAGGTTAAGGTGAGTCAGATAGTAAGACTGTTAGAAAAAAGAAGCAGGCAGAGCATGATGCTTTAGAACAGTCGTATCTGAGTCTTAAGAAAACTGTAAAACCAGCTTACGCAGGTTAATGATAATAACAGGCTGCTGCTTAAGGAATCAATGGATATGATTGATTTTTGAGATTAATCTTGCGAAGAATGCAAGTATGGCTCCACAGACGGCTAACTATGGAAAGGGAGCGTATGAGGAGACAGGTGGCATGGGAAGCACAAGCTTTGATGCCAGACAGTAATATTCTGATGGCATACCAGGATGCCACGGATATAAGACAATATGAATAATATCACGGATGATTTATTGTGAGATGGGGTTGTCCGTGTTGATTGGAAGCCACATTTTTACTAAGGAAATGTGGCTTTTTTAGTCTCTGGGGTGTTTTGTTTTAAAAAAAAAATGACGATATACATATAAGATTATGAATTAAGTAAGAAAGAGGTGACCTTATGGCTAATGGAATGGCAGGATTGTTTGTTGGGGCAAGCGGCTTGAAAACAGCTCAGACAGCACTCAACACAACAGCACACAATCTGTCTAATATTAACACAACCGGATATACAAGACAGCAGGTTACTTTCTCTGATACTACATATGTCAATGTCAGCAGCAAGGACAAAGTAAGTTATGCAAGCTATGGACTTGGTGTTGCAATATCTGAGGTAAGAAGAATAAGAGATCAGTATATTGACCTTTAGGCATACAGGAATGAGAATTCAAGACTTGGATTCTATGAAAGCCAGTACAATGCTGTTCAGGAGATAGAAGATCAGTTTGGTGAGATGCAGGGGTGTAACTTATGAGTCATATCTTACCAATCTGTATGATTCAATTAATGAACTTGCCAAGAATCCGACAAGTACAGTTGCAAGGTCATCACTTATCCAGAATGCGACTGCATTTATAGAGAAATCAGAAAATGTGTATAAGGGGCCTCAGGGATTACCAGACAACTCTTAATACACAGGTTAGTAATATGGTTAATAAGATTAATGATCTTGCAGGCCAGATATATAAGCTTAATAAGAGTATTGCCAAGGTGGAAGCACTCGGGTATGGGAGAAAGCTAATGATTTAAGAGACCAGAGAGATGCGGCAATAGATGAACTCAGCAAATATATAGATATTACTTATTATGAATCAGAGAATAAGGAAACTATTATTAATGCAGCCGGAGTTCCTCATTTGTAACATCAGGCGAACTTTACAGCTATGAGTACAAGAGTTGTCGAGGAACAACACTTGTTATTCCCATCATGGCCATCGTATGAAAGAGATGTTTATGAAGATGGCAAGCTGGCGTCTAATGCTGATGATACAGATAAGGGACAGCTTAAGGGACTTATTATTGCAAGAGGCAATATGGTTGTAGATTATACAGTGGTTCCGGTTGCACCTGACAGCAATGATTATGACATGAGTACTGAGGAAGGCCGTACAGCATATCAGCAGGCCTATAATGAATATGCAAAAGCAGCAGGAATACTACAATACATATGTAGAGCCTTCAGCAATTCTTAGCGCTATGGCGGGATTCGATAAGCTTGTTAATGGAATTGTTGAAAGAATCAACGGAATCTTGTGTCCGGAGAAAACTGAGACAAGGACTAATCCTTATCTTAATGCAGATGGAAGTGAGATTCAGGCAGATACATACATATATAATTCAGTTGATCAGCCGGTTCTTTATGACAGATACGGAAGAGAGGTTACCGGAACTGATAACGGTGATGGTACTTTACAGCTATGCATCTGGTGAGAAATTATACGAGAGTGCAGGCGGAGCAGCGGTTCCGGTTGATTCATATGAGTATCTTATGCTTGACATGGACAAGACTGGATACGGTATGGATGACGATAAGACTGTTGGTACAGAACTGTTTTCAAGACTTGGAACAGACAGATATATTAAGACTACAGGTGATAATGGAGAGACAATCTATCTTAGAAACAATCTTAACGAGACAGATTATGAATCATTATATAAGCTTGGCAATCTGAAGATTAATCCTGAAGCAGCACAGAATGTAGGAAAGATTCCACTTTCTACTGTACAGGGTAAGGAAGATTTTTGACAGAGCCAGGAACTTGTGGATATATGGGATGAGAAATTCGCTTCCTTAACCCGGACATGTATGCGAAGTCGGATTACATGTCATTCTACAATAATTATATTGGTGAATATGCCACTATGGGTAAGGCACTTTATAATTATGTAGGTAACCAGACAACGATGGTTGATGGTTATGATAACCAGAGACTACAGTCAGAGGGGGTATCCTCGGATGAAGAGTTAGAAAAAGATGATAAAGTATCAGCAGGCATATAATGCAGCATCGAGATATGTTAATGTAGTAAGCGAAATGCTGGAACATCTCGTTACTTCACTTGGACGTATATAAATGCTGATTAATACAGGAGGATAATATGGCATCAACATTTTTTGGATTAACAATTGCATATACAGGATTGCAGGCGGCGCAGACCTCTATAAATGTTACATCACATAATCTTGCTAATATCAATAACCAGTCATATACGAAAGAAACAGCTTCGATTAAGGCTGGTGAGGCATTACGTTCATATGCTAAATATGGAACACTTGGTGCAGGAGTTATCGTTGATGCAATTAATCAGACGAGAGATTCTTACTATGATGAGAAGTACAGAAATAATTATACTAATTATGGACAGTACAATGTTAAGGATACATACATGTCACAGATACAGAATTATCTCAATGAGTTCACACTTAAGGGATATTCAACTGAGTATGAGAATTTCTTTGCAGCACTTAACCAGCTTGATCTTACGCCGGCTGATACATCCGCAAAGAACCAGCTTATCAATAATGCAAAAAGAGCATGACAGATTATTTTAATACTCTGGCTACTAATTTAAGGAATGTTCAGATAGACGCTAATAATGAGATTAAAGATACTGTTAACCAGATTAATTCTCTGGCACAGAGCATTTCTTTCTTAATAAGCAGATTAACCAGATTCAGGCTAATTATGGCAATGCCAACGATCTTAAGGATCAGAGAAAATGCTTTAATTGATGATCTTTCCAAGCTGGTTAATATATCAGTAAGTGAGACAGATATTGGCAATAACCTTACAGACCTTCAGATTACAATTAATGGTAATTCGCTTGTTAATGGCTATAATTACCATACTCTTCAGACTGTTTCAAGAGATGAGCCAAGAAATGTATCAGATGCGGCAGGTCTGTATGACATACAGTGGGAGACCGGACAGCCATTTAACATATACAGCACTTCATTAGGCGGAGAGTTAAAGGGACTTATTGATATAAGAGACGGATGTAATGGTGAGATTGAAAAAATATGCCACAACAACTGACGATGATGGCAATGAAACATATAAGACAGATGCAGAGGGTAATATCCTTACTGATACAGTAAGTAAGGTGGACAGCAATACTAATTATAAGGGAGTCCCTTTATTATCAGGCACAGCTTAACCAGTTTATACAGACATTTGTATCATCAATCAATGAGATTCTTACAAAGGGTGTTACATCAGATGGCTCGGCAAGCGGAATTCCACTTTTGTAATGTCAGATGGAAGCAAGGCTCTTACAGCGTCAAGTGTAACAGTTAATCAGGATCTTATTGATAACGCGGACCTTCTTGCTACCAAGTACAAGGAAAGCGCTGGAGAAGCCAATACAAGCCTGATTGTAGACCTTATCAATTCTAAAGATGCTAAGATATATGACGGAGGTACGGGAACATATTTCCTCGAAAGTATTGTCAGTGATATGTCAATAGATGCAAGTAAGGCAATTAATTTTACAAAGAATTACAACAATCTTAAGACAACTATACAGAACCAGCGATTATCTGTAATGGGTGTTGATACAGATGAAGAAGCCATGGATCTTGTAAAGTTCCAGCAGGCATATAATTTAAGCTCTAAGATGATGACTGTCATGAATCAGTTATATGACAGACTTATTAATAATACAGGTGTATAAAATAGTAAAAAAGAATTCTTTTCTCCTCACCATAGGGGCGGTTTTTGATTCGCGATATAAGGAGGCATAATATGCGTATTACTAACCAGATGATGGTAAACAGCTCAATATCCAATATTCAGGGAAATAAGAGCCAGCTTAATGATTTAAGTACACAGCTCTCAACACAGAAAAAGATTAATAAGCCTTCTGATGACCCTATTATAGCCATCAGGGCATTGAGACTGCGTTCAAGTCTTGATGAGGTAACACAGTATCTTGGAAAGAATATTCCTGATGCATCATCATGGTTAAGTGTAACTCATGATGCATTAGACGAAAGCAACAAGATTATACAGGATCTGTATAATTACTGTGTGCAGGGTTCTACGGATTCATATTCAGAATCTGAGCGTAACACTCTTGCTGAAAGTCTTAACAAGCTGGTGGAAGCTTATTATGAGCAGGGGAATGTTGATTATGCCGGAAGATATGTATTTACAGGACATGCTACAGATAAGCCTCTGACATACCAGTCAGATGAAACTGCTAAAGATGTTGATTATACAATTACACAGAACTTTACAAGGGAGGATTTATCTAATAAGACTGCATACACTAATGCATATACTAATGACGATATTATTAATCTTAATGTAAAGACAGATGCTAACGGCAATATAATCACACCTAATATAACAGATGTACACAGAATCCAGCTTGCATATGACGAGATTAACGGAAAAACATTTTCAATGAGCATGGGAGACAATAATTCTGCCAATATAACTATTGCTGATGATGGGAGTGTTACTGTAGATGGAGGACTTACTATTACGGTAACTGATGCAGACGGTAATACAGCTGATACTGCTGTAAATGTTGTTACAACAACAGAACCTAATTATGTTCCGGGAGAGAATGAGATTGCAATTAACTCAACAACAGGCGAGCTTCTTCTTGGTGAGAATGTATACAAGTCAGTGTATGCTGATAATGCATTTTCAGTGACATACGAGAAGAGCAATTTTATAAAGGGTGATATTGACCCGACAATGTATTTTTTAACTGTGTTGATAATAATACGGGGGTAGAATTGAGTACAACAAGCAGAGTGAGGATATTGAATATATCATTAATTTTTCACAGAAGATTAAGGTTAATACAGAAGCTGATGAAGCTTTCAATATATATCTTGGAAGAAATGTTGATGACCTTTGTCAATGCGGTACAGAATGTCCTTGATATTAATGACCAGATATCAAAGATTGAGTCTATGCAGAAGGAAGGACAGTACAGCGATGAGGCTTCACAGAAGAAGTTAAGTGATATTATGGAAGGACTTACAAAGCAGAGAGATTTTGCAAAATCTAAGATGAAAGATGCTTTTGAAGCGGGAATCGGTCAGATGCAGGGCTATCTGGATCAGGTATCAAATGCTAAGGCAGATGTCGGTAACAGACAGATAAGACTTGACCTTACCAAGTCAAGACTTACAGAGCAGAAGACTAATTTCACTGATCTTAAGTCTCAGAATGAAGATATTGATCTGGAAGAGATTGTTGTTACATATACATCAGCACAGCTTGTATATCAGGCAGCATTATCAGCAGCGAGTAAGGTTGTTCAGCAGACACTGCTTGATTTCCTTGGGTAGCCAGCATAAGCAGTATACAAAGCTTATGAAGGAATAAGGATAGAATTAAGATTTGGAGGTTTGACATGAAAGTACAGACTAAATGGTTTGGTGAAATTGAGGTTAGTGAGGATAAAATCATTACATTTGACAAGGGAATCATTGATTTGAGGACTGGAAGAAGTATACTCTTGTGTATGATGCAGAGAAAGAGGAGAATATATCAATTATATGGCTTCAGGCGATTGATGAGCCAACACTTGCACTTCCTGTCATGAAGCCGGAATTCGTGTATGAGACATATGATCCTGTTGTTGAGGATGAGCTTCTTAAATCTCTTGGAGATGATATACAGGATGATAATATCAGAGTGTACTGTGCGCTCACGGTACCACAGGATATTACTAAGATGACAATTAATCTTAAAGCTCCTATTATTGTTGATTTTGATACGATGAAGGGAATACAGCTTATAGCAGATACTTCTGAATATCAGGTAAGATATCCTATATACGATATTCTAATAGAAGGAGGAGAACTAATATGCTCGCATTATCAAGAAAGAAAGACGAAGCAATCATTATTAACGATGATATTGAGATTACTATAATTGAAATCAAGGGCGATCAGGTAAAGCTTGGCATATCAGCTCCTAAGTCAGTGCCTATATATCGTAAGGAAGTGTATGCACAGATACTTGATTCTAATAAGGAAGCAGCAAGTTCGGTTGATGTTAAGTCTCTTAACCAGTTATTTAAGAAATGATTTGTTTTATTTGTGTATATTTTTTTCCCCAAAGGGTTAAATTTTACTTAACATTTTCCGATATATGCAGTACAACATGAATGTAACTACAGGATAAAGTTTTGTTTTCACACGGAGGTGGAATTGTATCATGGGAATGGAAGTTAATGGAGTAGCGGCAGCGTCAAGCTATCAGAGCCAGAATTCACAGGCTGCTAAGCCGGTATCACAGGTAAGCAGTGTTACATCAGCTACAGATAAGAGCAATGAGGTTGTTGTTGATTCAGCGAAGTCAGCAGCATCTAATGTAGCAGTTTCTGTAGGACAGGCAGCAGACAGTGAGAAGAATGGCAGCAACTAATGACAATGACAAGGCAAAGAAGCAGGCTGAATCTATGGCTGACGTTAAGGATATAAGGAAAGTCCTTAACAACAATACAATTGCAGAATTCGGCTACAACGAACCAACTAACAGAATCACAATTAAGATTAAAGATAAAGATACAGATGAAGTTATTAAGGAGATACCTTCAGAGAAAGTCTTGAGATGCTTGCCAAGGCATGGGAGCTTGCAGGTATCATAGTAGATGAGAGGAGATAAGCTATGGCAATAAGATTATCTGGTATGGTATCGGGTATGGATACAGAATCACTTGTTTCAGCGCTCGTATCATCATATAAGTTAAAAGAAAGACAATCTTGTTAAAAGCACAGACCAAGCTTTCATGGAAGCAGGAAAAGTGGAAGACCATGAATACAAGTATTTATGGGTTCTATAATGGAAAGCTTTCAAGTGCAAGATTTTCTACAAGTTATAATCTGAAAACATCAAGTGTGTCTAATGATAAGTATGCCAAGGTAACAGCAAGTTCATCTGCTGTTAATGGTACACAGAGACTTAAGGTTAAGCAGCTGGCGTCAACAGGATATCTTACAGGTGGACAGATTAAAGCTGCTGATGGAAGCAAGGTTACAGGTGATACTAAGATATCAGACATAGTTGGAACAACAGATGGTTCTATAAGTTTTAAGACTGCTTCTGGAACCAAGAGTATTGATATAACATCAGATATGAATGTTAACCAGTTCGTATCTAAGTTAAAGGAAGCTGGCGTTAATGCAAGTTTTGATGAGAATAATGCAAGATTCTTTATAAGCTCTAAGGAGTCAGGCAAGGATAACGATTTCTCACTTGTGGCTAATGACTCTAACGGACTTAATGCATTACAGAAGCTTGGAATATATACAGTTAATGATACTGATTCAGCAGAATACAAGAGACTGGCAGCTTTAACAGAGGGCAGTGATGCATATAATACAGAACTTGAAGGTATGTATACTAAGATTACTGCCAAGGATACAGCCAAGAGTTATGCTGATAAGTAGAATGCAGCCAAGGATAAGCTTGATGCACTGGCAGCAGATGATACTTGGGATCATTCATTGGCATTAGATGAATATGTCGCAAAGCTTAAGACAGAGACACCAGATATTCTTAATGCTTATGATAAGTATAAGAAGGAAAAAGGTGGATTCAGAGGGCAATACAGTTAAAGATTCTGATGGCAAAGTTGTGTACGAATATGACACAGAGGCTATGGAAAAAAGATGGTGTCAAGGAAGAGTATGAGGCAGCGGTAAAGAAAAAAGCGTCTAATGAATCACTGATTAAGGTGTATGATGATAATTCCAAGGTTATACGGGATACTAAGGATTATGTGACAATCGGCGATGATGGAAAAGCTGTGGCAGATGCTTCTAATGCCAATGTATTACAGGAAGTAAGCGATACTAATGCTGACAGACAGGCTAAAGCTAAGGCACTGCTTGACTCTAAGATTGCAATGGCATCAAATGTTACTGGTAGTGCATCATCTTCGGGTGCTGTCAGAATAACAGGACAGGATTCAGAGATTGAGCTTAATGGGGCAACATTTACTAACAACTCTAATAACTACTCAATCAATGGTCTTACAATTGAGGCAATGGAAGTTACTGGTAATGATGAAGTAACTATTACAACCAACACAGATGTAGATGGTATATATGATATGATTAAGGGCTTCCTTAAGGATTATAATGACCTTGTCAAGTCTGTAGATGTTGCCTACAATGCGGCAAGTTCTAAGGGATATGAGCCTCTTACAAGTGATGAGAAAAGATGCAATGTCTGATGATGAGGTTAAGAAGTGGGGAAGAAAAGATTAAGGATTCACTTCTTAGAAAAGACTCAACACTAGGAAGTGTTCTTGATACTATGAAGAATGATATGGCAAAAATCATTCAAGGTGGGAGATAAGTCTTATTCACTTTCTAGTTTTGGAATAGCTACACTTGGATATTTTAATTCTCCAGAGAATGAAACAGGTGTATATCATATAGATGGTGATAAGGATGATTCTAAGACATCAGCTAATACAGATAAGTTAAGAGATGATATCTAATGACCCTGATACGGTTATATCATTCTTTTCACAGTTATCTACACAATTGTATACTGATCTTGGAAAGAAGATGGCAGCATCATCAACAAGCAGTGCTTATACTATATATAATGATAAGCAGATGAATACGCAGTATTCAGAGTATAATACTAAGATATCTGCGGCAGAAGACAAGGTTACTACATGGGAAGATTATTATTATAGTAAGTTCTCAGCAATGGAATCAGCGCTTGCCAAGATGAATGCAGTCATCATCATCGTTATCTGGACTTTTTGGATAATAGTACATATTAACAACCGCATAAGCATGGAAGCTTTATGGGAAATGAGGAAAACATGGCATTTAATCAGAATATAGCACAGGAATATAACAGAAATAAGATTCTTACAGCAAGTCCTGCAGAACTTACACTTATGCTTTTATGAAGGGGCTATTAAGTTCTGTAATATAGCCCTGATAGCTATAGAAAAGGGTGATTTACAGAAAGCTCATACTAATATTAAGAAGGCTGAAGATATAATTACAGAGTTTAAGGTAACACTTAATCATAAATATCCTGTTGCAGAAGATTTTTGAGAAAATATATGATTACATATACTCCCTTTTTAGTTAATGCTAATGTTAAGAAAGATCCAGAGATACTTAATCAGGCATTAGATGAAATAAGAGGCATGAGAGATACATGGAAAGAGGTTATGAACCGTACAAGGTCAATGAATAAGTAGGGAGACAGATATGACTACTAATTATCTTCAGATTATGATTGACAGTCTTAAGAAAAAAGAAAGAGATTCTTCAGAAAATTGTGTCTCTTAATGAGGGGCAGGATGAGATTCTTTCTAAAGCTGAGCTTAATCATGATGCATTCGAGAATAATATGCATGAAAAGGGTGAATGTAGATGCTTGATAAAGCTTGATGAAGGCTTCCAGTCGGTATTCGACAGAATAAAGGTGGAACTTGATACCAACAAGCATATGTATGCAGATGAGATTGCCACGATGAAGCAGCTTATTAAAAGAAGTTACAGAGCTTGGTGCTAAGATAGAAGTTCAGGAAGCACGCAATAAGGTTAAGGTAGAGGCAATGTTTCGGAAAGAGCGTCAGGAACATAAGGAAGCCAAGAGAAGTGCATCTATGGCAAAGTCATATTATCAGAATATGAGCAAGATGAGCAATGAACCACAGTTTATGGATGCCAAACAGTAATTTTTTTAAAAAGTTATATTACGGACTAAAGTTTTGGTACTAAGGTCCGATATATAAAGTACAAGGAAACAGACAGTTTCCTGTAAACCATAACTAGATGTAGCAGGGACGCTGCATCATAATATAATTTCAAGGAGGAAAATATTATGGTAGTACAACACAATTTATCAGCAATGAACACAAACAGACAGATGGGTACAGTTTCTAGTGCACTCCAGAAGTCAACAGAGAAGTTATCATCAGGTTACAGAATTAACAGAGCTGGTGATGATGCAGCAGGTCTTTCAATTTCAGAGAAGATGAGAAGCCAGATAAGAGGCCTTAATAAGGCTTCTTCTAATGCAGAAGACGGTATCTCTCTTATTCAGGTTGCAGAAGGTGCACTTAATGAATCTCATTCAATCTTACAGAGAATGAATGAACTTGCAACGCAGGCAGCTAATGATACTAACACATCATCAGATAGAAGTGCTATACAGCAGGAGCTTACACAGCTTACTTCAGAGCTTGACAGAATCTACTCTACTACACAGTTTAATACAATGAATCTTCTTGATGGTGATTTCACAGGAAAGAGTCTTCAGGTTGGTGCTCTTTTCAGGACAGGTTATTATTGGTATCTCTATTGCTAGCATGAAGGCATCAGCTCTTGGTATCAAGGCAGCAGATGTTAAAGGTTAGCACAAATGCTGTAGCTGGACAGTCAATGTCATTATTCAGAAGGCTATTGACACAGTATCTTCAGAGAGATCTAAGTTAGGTGCTCTTTCAGAACAGACTTGAGCATACTATCAATAACCTGGATACAACATCTGAGAATACATCAGCAGCTGAGTCTCGTATCCGTGATACAGATATGGCTACAGAGATGGTTGAGTACAGCAAGAACAACATTCTCGCACAGGCTGGACAGTCAATGCTTTCTCAGGCTAATCAGTCAACTCAGGGTGTTCTTTCACTTCTCGGTTAATAACAATTACTACTATAAGCAGAAGAGCCGGTGCTTGCACCGGCTCTTTTTGCAATTAATAATATATCATAGGGGAATAGACATATATGGAATTATCTAAGAGTTTTTTTGAAGATGAAGTAAGAGATGGGTTCTATGTAACATCAGATATGAAACATGCGTGGGCAGCTCAGTTAGAAGTATTGAATGATGTTGATAAAGCCTGCAGGGAGAATGGAATACAGTATTTTTGCAGAATGGGGGAACACTTCTTGGAGCAGTAAGACATCATGGATTCATTCCTGGGATGATGATATGGATATATGCATGAAGAGACCCGATTATAACAGATTCCTACGGATTGCAGACCAGATAATGCCAGAGGGATATAAGATATTTAATATAAGTAGTGATGAAGATAATGATAATATGCTTACCAGAATTATTAATGGGAGAGCAATTAATTTTGAGAAGACACATTTGGAAAAATTTCATGGATTTCCATATGTTTCAGGTATAGATATATTTCCATTGGATTTTATAGCTCCCCAATAGGAAGATGATGATTTTCAGTGTGAATTAATAAGCATTGTTAATTCAGTAGCCAAGTTTATCAGGACATTACAGGAGAATGAAGAATCTATCAATGAAGAGAATCTTCAGGAACTTAATCTCAAAATTAATCAGATTGAGGAATTATGCGGAGTGGAGATTGACAGAGATAAGGATCTCGCACAGCAGCTTAATGTACTGGTAGACAGATTATGTGGATTATATACAGAGGAAGAAGGGATATGTAACAATAATGACTATATGGGCAGAGTGAAAGGCAGTATAAGCTTCCGAAAGAATATTATTCCAAAACAGTGCGGCTTCCTTTTGAGAATATTACCATACCGGTACCATATTCTTATGATGCGATATTAAAGAAGAAATATGGTGATTATATGAAGCTTGTACATACATGGGGATTCACATGATTATCCATTTTATGACAGGCAGAAAAAGCTTCTTAAGGATAATGGGGTTGTATTTAATGAGTTTTAGCAATACGTAACTGAAACGAAGTACCTGA
>VOFK01002971.1_pt1 | contig 19475 bp, 35 predicted proteins | sample 5384121 | NCBI WGS metagenome assembly VOFK01 (sample SAMN12384730, study PRJNA508395) | human gut metagenome | isolation source: healthy gut J | host: Homo sapiens
CAGCCCCGCTGCCGCGCCTGCGCCTTGCACCGGCGGCTGCCCCTCCCGCCGTCGACCTGTACGACGAGGATATCCCGTTCTAGCAAGTGATACACTGTATACACGCCGCAATGCGGGTGTATACATTGTATAAACAGAGAAGGAGATATCCAACATGGCAACCACAAATATCAGTATCAGGATTGAAGAGTCCACCAAGCGCGATCTCGAGTCCGTTTGTAGGGAACTCGGAATGTCGGTCACAACCGCTTTCACCATTTTCGCAAAGAAGGTGTGCAGGGAGGGAGAATCCCCTTCGACGTCTCCATCGACCCCTTCTATTCAAGCGAGAACCTAAACCATCTACGTCGCTCAATAGCGTCGCTCGATTCGGGTGGCGGCGTGGACGGGGAGCTGATTGATGACGATGAATAAGATTTGGTCGCCAGAGGCGTGGAATGACTACCTTTGGTGGCAAAGCCAAGATAGAAAGACACTCAAGCGCATCAACGCCCTGATTCTAGATATTGACCGAAACGGGCTTTCGGTTGGAATCGGGAAGCCCGAACCGTTGAGGGGCGAGTTCTCAGGTCTTTGGTCACGCAGGATAGATAAGGCAAATCGCCTTGTATACAGAGTCACCGACAGGGGAATAGAGATCGTCTCATGTAAGACCCATTACGGTGAGCACTGACAGCATTTTAATTACCTGAAGCCCGCCCCGACCCGGCGGGCTTTTCCATCCCGCGGCAGCCGCCCAGGGGGAGCGCTCCGTCGCCGCCCCCTGGACCCCCACGGGCATTCCCGGGCTCTCGTTGCACTCCCCTTCCGACAGCTGGGGCTATACAAGGAGCCCCTACGGATGCGCACAACGCTCGCCCTCGCAGGGGAATGCGGACGGCCCGTCCCCTGCGACTGGCCGCCGGGCTGCCGGTGCGGCCGCTGCCGCGGCAGCCGCGACCGCCCGCGGCGGCTCTCGCCAGAGCTAAAAGCGACGCGCGGCGGGGTCGCGAGAGGGCACACGCAAGGGGCGGTGCCGACGCCGTGCGGTTAGGAGGAGCCAGATGGGCTACTACGCATCCGGTATCGGTGAAATTAGGTTTCTGTCCAAGAAAAAGACCTCGAAGCCGCCATCGAAGAGCTGAAGAAGATTCCCGCTAGCAATAGTTTTGGCGGGATCGAGAAGGACTACCCCGACCATGAGTCGTTCGAGTTCCGCAAGGTGATGTCTGAACTCGGGTTTTTCGCGACTCGTTCCAAGGACGATTTCTATCCTTATTCCTTCGCGATCGAGTACGAATGGGGCAAAATCGGGTCCGGACGGACGAGCCGTTCAAGGCGATAGGCCTCCATTGCGTCAAGAGCCATTTCAAGTGGAGTGGCGAGGACGGTGAGGGTGTGGCTTGAGTCCGAGCTTCATACCGAGAAGGACATGCTCGTCGCCAGCTTTCCGGATGGTGGCGTTGAGTGCTCGAACGGCAGCATGTTCATCAACCTGACCTATGCGAACCAGAGTTTCCAGTTGTTCATCAACGTCAATGACTGGGGTGTTCCTACAGCCCAGATCACTCGAAACAAGCTGCCTAATCTCTAGAACCGTCAATGGCGAGGGCCTCCGGGTCCTCGCCCCACTCCAAAGGAGATAACCATGAAGAACATCGACGAGAAGATCAAGAAGATCGTTGCCCTCATCGACGGGGCCGCGACCGAAGGCGAGGCGCGTGCCGCCTCGTTGGCGCTCCAGAGGCCTCGTTGCGAACAACCCTAAAGTTGGAGGACATCAATCTGGACGATTCACCGGCAGAAGTCGGCGAGGAGGTTTGCGATCTCGGCCGTCGAATTCCCGAGTGGAAGAAAAACCCTTGCTCTCGTTGTTGCAGCGAACTACAGGTGCAGGGCTTACACGTCATATAGCAACAATGGAAGGACTGTCGTTTTTCGTTGGCGAGGGCGAGGATTCCGTTGTCGCCTCGTGCTGCTTTAGGGCGAGCGCCAATGCGGCCGAGAAACAGCTTCAGGACCTATTGCGCGCGGATGAAGGCCATGGGGTACGGAAATGTCTCACGCCAGAAGGGTGTAAAGGGGACGTGGATGCTTGGCTTCATCTCCGGCCTCAAGCGAGCCTATGCGGAGCAGGTCAGCAATGACGAGTCCATGGCGCTCGCGATCGTCGTCCCCGAATCCGTCAACCGTCACATGGATGGGATCGGCTTGAGGACGACCAAGATTAAAAGTCAGGACTACTAGCGATCCTTTTTGTCAAAGCCGACGGCTATGAATCCGGTTATGGGTTCGGCAGAGGCGACAGAGTGACCGCCGCATCGGCATAAGAAAAAACGCCGGGGCCGCCAAAAGACGGCACCGGCGTTTTCTTTTAACTCGATCGAACGGGCAATGGGGCTCCGGTATCGAATGGGGAAACCATTTACCGCCGGGCCCCATTGCCCGTTCGATCGTTAGACGAACTACCGAATTATGGAAAAGGTGAATGCATGAACAACGGGAAAAGCGAACTACAGAACTACGTGATAACGACAGGACGCAATAGCGCAAAAGCAGCAAACCGTAAAATACGAACCACGAAACTACGGATTAGTAGAACTATTGAACATCGTACCGTTCGGTCCTGAATTTTGTCCGCAAGTGTCGTACGCTGCCGTACAAAACTGCGTTTTGCCCGGTAATAGGCGGCCGCGAACTACCGATTTTGACAGCAATACCGCCAAAAGGCGGCGCTTGTTAGGGCTCTGCCCTAAAACCCGGCGCCTACGGCGTTACAAAGTTACGTTTCTACGTAGTTGCATTACGTCGTAGTTCCTCTTTGCCGCAATTACGCTATTACATAGTTAAGCAGTTCAATTTTTTCGGTTTTCGACTTCTCTACTGTTACGTTTTAACATCAATGAGCTGTTTGCCATTATTTTCATTTCGATGATTTGAAAAGAACGCTGGTCGTCAATCATTACGAACACGGCACGTTCGGCTTCGCATTCGAAGGGCACCGCAATAGCGCTGGATGGATGGACCGGACTCCGATCCTGTCGTTTTTGCCTCATTACTTGATAGCCAAATTGGGTTATTAGACTGACGGGAGACGCCTGGTCAATTTGATTCACGGTTTAGTTTCCCTGGTGCGTTCACGCGGGAGCCCAGGGTCGCTGCTGGTCGTTCTTCGAAGGACATTGGCCAAGGTTTGGGCGGGTGCGACCGGAACTTACATTCTTTGAGTGTCCAATAGTGCCGTCTTGTTGCAACTGCATGGTTTACGTTGTTCCGATATTTCGTTGTTACGAGGTTACGTAGTTCAGCTATTCAGCTATTGCACAATTCAGCTGTTCGCCTTTACGTTATTCACCTTTTCGGCATGTACGCAACAATGCGCTGCAATTGGCCCAACGGGATATCCGTAACCGACTCCAGCCGCCTACCTTGCCGCTTGAGCTCCTAGACAATACGTGAGGTACGGGTTTCCGTCAAGAAGATTTCGGATAGATTTCGATAGAAAGATCGGCCTCCCTATGCCGCTTGAGCGAGAACAATGAATTGCGCCTATGGCGTTAGACGAAGGACGCTACCCAGCGTCGCTCTTGGCTGCGGCAAGCTTTCCTCACTTTTCGTATTTCAGTAATTCTTTTACTACGCAGCTGCGTAGTTACGTAGTTACGTTATTACGCAGCTGCGTTTTGACGTTAATGGGTTATTAGCCAATTACTTCTTTTCGTTGATTTGGAAAGATCGCCGGTCGTCAATCAATTACGAGCACGACACATTCGGTCTCGCATTCGCAGGGGCGCCGCATAGTGCCGGACAGATGGACTGGACTTCGATTCTGTCGTTCTTCGCCTCATTACTTGTAAGCCAAACGGGGGTCATAAGGCTAACGAGACACGCTTAGTCAGTTTAGACCAAGGCTTAGTCCTCGATTCGTTTAGGCGGGAGCGCGGGTCGCCGGTGTCTGTTTTGCCAATGGGCATTGTCTAGGCGTGTCGACGGGTGCGACTAGATTCCCTTTCCTTGGATGTTCAACAGTATCGTTATGTTGAAGTTGCATTGATACGTAGTTCCGATATTTCACTGTTACGTTATTCAGCTATGTCACAGTTCAGCTGTTCGCCTCTTACGTTACTCACTCTTTCAGCATGCACGTAACAATGCGCCGTAATTGAACCTAATGGGATGTCCGTAATCGACTCCAGCCACCCATCTTGCCTTGAGATTTTAAGCAAGACGTGACCCGCAAGCTCGCCGAGAAACGCTCGGATGGATTTTGATAGAAAGGCTGGTTCCTTGTGTCGATCGGGCTGGAACTCTGAATAGCGATGACCTCTTTAGATTGGAGGGCATTACTCAACGTTACGGCTGACTGTGGCAAGCACTTCCCCACCTTCCAAAATTCAATTGTTCCTTTATCACGTTGTTGCGTAGTTACGTAGTTACGCTATTCAGCTCTTACATAGTTCCTTACTTCACTTATTACATTGTTCGTTATTTCAGTTTGTTCGTAGTTCGGTAATGTCATAGCTCCGGCAATGCCATAGCCATTCACCTGCAAAAACATTGGCACCGCATGTCACCAAGTTGTACGGCACGGTACGTGTCGCTGCTCTACGCTTGTTAAAGCATGAGTTAGGAGACGGCACATGGGTGAGATGTCCCGTGAGAAAAAGCCAAAAGGGCGCGTATAGAGGCCAGGAGCACCGTTGAGGAAGCGGAGGCCATTCGTTCATTGGCTAAGAACCTCAACATGAGCGTCACTGAGTACATTCTGTACAAGACTCTCTACGAGACCAATGCCTCATCAGGATCGACCTTAAGGGATATCTGGGACGAGCTCTTTACGATTTCGACGCAACTGTCTGAGCTCATTTTAAACGCAAAGGCGATAGCGGGACAGTCGCGCGCTGCCGACGCGAGAAGGGTGTCTATGGCCATATTCGCAGCAATCGATACCGTCGAGCCGCGTCTGATGGATGCATGCGAGCGTCTCTCGCGTGCAATCGAGGCTGAATATCCGACTGAAAGGAGACGTAATGCCCTTTCTTAAGACGCTCTCGGGTGGCGGAGGCAGCTGTAAACAGATCGATGACTACCTTTCATTTGGGCATCGAAGCACTGAGGATCACGAAAGAGAATCGAAAAAATACCTTGCCGGAGATAAGTCCGCCTCGCGCTCCATGGCGTTCGGCCACTCTCCAGGATTGCCCGACACCCCGTACGGATGGCATAAAGGTGATGGATGCGACGAGAAAGAGATTCGGCAAGGATAAGCCCCCAGAGTGGTTTGAGAAGAAAAAGGAAATCAAATCAAATCTCATCTGGAGAAATTACTATCAATGGATTTTGTCACCTGACCCCGGGGACCGCGCGTCGGCAGAGGAGGTTGGCCAGCTCGCCCGGAGTGGTGTGAGAGGGTATGGCCTGCCGATCGGGGCTGGCAGTGGATCTGGTCCGTACACGACGACAATGCAAGTGGCGTCATGCACGCCCACATAATTCTCAATGCTGTAAATGCGTCCACGGGTCTCAAAGTTCAGATTTCACCTGAGGATAGCGACATGCTCGACCATCAGGCTCAAAAAGATCGGTGAAGAGCATGGAATGAATTACTTTCCCGACCTTGCTGATTGGCGCGCAGCAGTACGTGAGGGACGGCAGACCCCCACGATTCAGTCAGTTCGCATGAGTGCGGCCGGGCGCTCACTTAGGCGCCGTGGAGGCCGAAGTTGGGTTGCGGAAATCAGAGACGCCATAGACAGGTCAATCGCAAACAGCTCCAACTGGGATGAGTTCGTAGAGAGGTTCGAGGCCGATGGCTTTACTGTCGAATGGAGCCGCAGGGGTATCGGCTATAGGCACCCCGATAGCGGCGGGCACGACAAGAAGGTACTTGCGTCCTCACTCGGTTCAAATTACGACGAGTTCGGCATTCGTGCCCGGCTGGGAATACCCGTCGATGTTGTAGCCGGGAATATCGAATCAAGAATCTCCGACCGTAAACTGAATGAGGCAAAGGCAAAGAGCCTTGGCTACACTCCGCGAGATAAGGGTTTTGACAATGCTCTTAAGTGGAGGATTGCATCCAAATCGAAGCGCGCCGGCATCGGCGCAATTAGCGCCGGGGTCAAAGCATTGTCCGTTATTTCCGCAAATGGGTATAGCACCGTCTCGGAGGTCGAGGGGTGCCTTCAGGTCTCAGATGCTCAAGGTCGAGGCCATGGAGCATGAGGTCCATGAGATCGAGTCATCGATTTCCATTGCGGAGGAGGTTCTTAAACGCTCGGAAAAGATCCCGTCTGCCAGGGCGAGACTTGCCGAGCTGGAGTCGTCATTATCTTTTTACGCCGGCAGACAGGAAAGAGAGAAACGCTCTTTTATCCCAAATTGATACCGATACCGCTTTCTGCAGCGCGGCATTATCAAAGATATCTGCCGACGCATTAGGGGCTGAGCGCTATGCCGTCGAAGCGAGTTTAATCCCTAGATGGGCTGAGAAACAGGCTTGGTGAGCTCTCCGTGTCGCTCGATAGGGCGCGAGCTGATGCCGAGTCGCTAAATGAGTCTCTCGTTGCAATCGAGGGTTTTATCGGAGTCAGGACAGTGAGGGACCTAAGGGGGAGTCCCCTCGGCCGGTGAGTTTCTGAGAAGGTCACACGGCCGGAGACTCAGCGTTCCGACTTCAATCCGGACAAGAGACTCGATTGCGGTCGCCGCCGCATTGGAGTCAGCCGCCTCAAGGCACATTCTTCAGGAGGGCAGTGACCGCATCGAGAGCATTGAGAAGGCGGCGAAATCGCAAATGCCTTCGGTTTACGTCCGTCCCGAAGCCGGAACGGTTTCGAGAGAAAGAACACGGTTTAAAGATGAACACTTCTTCATTGAGGATTTACTACGAGACGGGATGTATCGACGAAGTGCATATGCCAGATCCGTCTTTTGAATCAGGCGTCGCACTCCAGCGTGAGAGTACCTCGATATATCTAATCCCGACAGTGGCATATTCCTCGATAGGAGCTATAAGATGCCCGGGGGCGACAATGACGAGTATCGCGAGCTGTGTGACAGGATGCTTGTCGTGAGCTCGGACGACGACCTAGCGAGGGCCCTTCTCGTCGAGTCCCATGGCCTTGCCCTCCTCACGCGCGACCCTCTATCTGATTTCGATTGCGGTCTATCTATCACGCTGCCAGATCGCCTGGGCTTCAACGATGACGCCTGCTTGATGAACGAGGATTGGTATTTCGGAAACATCCAGAAACTCATTGCCAAGGTTCTTGCGATGGGACCCGCCGCGCACGCCGCGCTCGTCAACGGATTGGCGGCCGGCGTTGAAGGGCTTACCGTTGAGGAAGGCTGGAGCGATGGCACCCGATGAGATTGTCCTCAGGGGACTATCAGCAGGAGTGTGTGGATATCTGCGACTCCCTCGAGAGTGGATCGCATCTCGTGCAGATGGCAACGGGGCTCGGCAAGACCGTGACATTCAGCAGGATCGCCCGGAAGGGTAGGGTTCTTCTGCTTTCACACCGTGAGGAAACTGGTTACCCAGCCGGTTAAGTACTACAGCTGCCCGGTAGGCATCGAAAAAGGCCGAACGGCACTCGCATGGCGAGGAGGTCGTCTCGGCTTCTGTCCAGACGCTCGCAAATCGACTCGAGAGAGACTTTGAGCCCTGGCGAATTCGATATGGTTATCACCGATGAGGCGCACCATGCCCTGGCACCGTCTTATCGTAAAATTTACGACTACTTGAGGCCGCGCCTCCACATCGGGTTCACCGCGACGCCGAGGGGGGGACGATCGAGGCCTCGGGGCTGTTTTTCGACGATATCGTCTTTCAGAAAGATCTGCGCTGGGGAATCTCCAATGGCTATCTTTGCGATATCGACTGCCGTAGAACCATCGTGGACTGGTCGACGAAGGGCGTCCGTACCGGAATGGGCGATTTCCGGGTAGGAGAGCTTGCAAAGCGCGTTGACCGCCCTGAGACGAACCGTCAGGTCGCAGCTGCATATAAAGAATTCCATATTGGCCAGACACTAGTATTCGCTTCGAGCGTGCACCATGCCTACTCGCTGGCCGAGCTCATTCCCGGCTCTGTGGTTGTCGACGGAAACACGCCGGCAGATGAGCGCCGACAGATCATCGATGCGTTCACGGCGCGAGAGATTCCATGCCTCATCAACTACGGCGTTTTACCGAGGGCACGGACATGCCACTCATTGAGACCGTGTTGTTGGCCCGACCGACGAAGAACCCATCGCTCTACACGCAGATGGTTGGGCGAGGGCTGAGACTCTACACCGACCCCGTAACCGGCTATGAAAAAGAAGTCTCTCAGGCTTATCGACTGCCTGGGCGTATCTGACGATAAGAGTATCTGCACGCCGCCGACTTTATTCGGACTCAACGAGAGGGATTTTCCCGACAGGGTTGGCAGGAAACAACTCGATGGCTCGCTTCTCGACTTGGGAAGAAGAGTCGAGGAAGTGGAGGATTGTCCATCCGGTTGGGTGCTCACGTCGCGCAAAGGTCAACGTACTTTCTTCCACTGGGTCCATCGCCTGGGTCGTGCACTACAACGGCGATCGGAATATCGCCGGTCCCGGTGCATCCGACAGGGGGTGGCAGGCCACGCTATACAAGCCTGACCTTCTCGACTGTTGCACCGCGGACCTTACGAGACTGGGGGAGACCCAGCGCAGGTATTATAGGTCGCTTGATGTTGCCGAGCAGGACATACTCCTGTGGCTTGAATCGAATTATGAGACCTCACACGATAGGGGCCCTTTGGGACCGTGAGCGCGCGGCAAAAATGGGCCGAGGACCCCGCTTCAGAACCGCAGATTGCTTTTATCAGGAGGCTTTTGGGCGATTCTGCAGGTGACTTAGATTACGACGACCTTACCAAGAGGGATGCGACTATACTCATCGAGTGCGGCAAGAGGCGCGCCCAGGAGACGAATCTAAGGAAATACGGAGTTCTGCCGTTGTGCGGTCGCGCGCTGAAGGTGTCTAAGTCCGGCAAGTCCATCGTCTGTGAGTCCAACAGCTGGGAATATAGAGGCGGTTCATTTGCGCTTGCGTCCGGTTGCGGTTTTCAGGTCAAGCGCTTTCATGAGCATGAAGAATATTCGCCTGAAAAGGCCATGAAATGGCCGGGCGTTAAGGAGCATCTTAAGGAGAAGCAGGGATGATTCCCCTCGTAGGTCCGTTCAGCAAAATTGCGAAAAAGGCGTTTCGATCGGAATTGTGAGCGCGTCGCATCTGGTAGCAAAAGCTCCACTGCCGTGAAATTGACGGTTGGTGTTCTTGTCGCCTCAGTGTTTATCTTCATATGCCTGGGTGCCGAGATTGTTAGAGAGGCTGCAATCGCAAATGCAGCTGAACAGAAAGCGCAAGCAGACGGCGGCGTGTCTCTAAAGACGCGAACCCGGACTACGCCGGTTGGCTTACGGTCGAAGGGACCTCGATCTCAACGCCCGTTGTCTCATGCCGCCAGGGTGACCCTAACGGTTTCTACCTCAATCACGGTTTCGATCGCTTACCGTCATTCTCCGGGTGTCCGTATATAGCTGAAGGCTCATCGCCATCAAGTGCAAACATGCTCGTGTACGCTCATAACATGGGATATGGAACTCTGGGCTTTACCGAACTCCAGAATTGTTATCGGACGGATTGTTTTGCAAATATTGGAGCCGTGACATTCACGAACGCAGATGGCAATACCATTCGATATATGCCGTTGCTTGGCATGAGAGTTCCTAAAAAAACTTTGATCTGCTTCTACGATTTGACTTTGCTGGAGAGTTAGACTTCAAGGCCTGGCTCACTTCATTGGCTGAGTACGCTAGCGCGAAGTCGGATTCCTCTGGTTCCGACTCTGTTATCACGTTGGTGACATGCTCTTCCGCGATTGGCGGCGATCGATACCGCAGCGTTTTGGTTTGCGAAAAAGACTTTTTAAAGATTGCAAATCCGCAGAGGGGCTGTCGCCCGCCAGCTCGCGAACAGCGTCTGCAAGAGCCGTATCAGGGGCATGTTCAACGTCCCGCCCGCCTTACATGGACTATTAGGATGCCGCAGCGGCATAGGAACGGTAGAATGTTTGCACCGTGATATACGAGAAAGAGTGCAACCATGCCTTCGAACATACCAGCCACGACGATCCGGATAGAGCCGGAGGTCAAGAGGGAGAGAGTAGATAGGCGCTTCGCACCTATGGGGATTGCCGCTGGGCGGTGGTCCTAATTGAAGCGGCTTGACATCATAGGGCAAATTGGCAGAGAGCATCTGACCTCAAATATCGAAAATGACGAGTTCAGCTACCCAAAGTCCTTTCGGAACAAGGGACAAGCAATATCCTCCCCTATAAAAAGGAATCGAGGAGCTATAGCGAGACGGTGGACCTGCGCTTTGAGAGAGTGTCCACCAAGCACCTCGGCGCTTACCTCGACTGGATTTCCGCTGGTGCCGCACCTTCATGGCAACCGACTCCCGCACGGCGGAGTCCACGGTCGCTCGTCAGCTCGCCAACGGCTCCTGCGCGACCCGCATTCGTGACATGTTCAACGTCCTACCGCCCTATATGGACTACTGGGTATCGAGGGCGGCTTAGTCCGTTAAAATGGTGGCACCGTGGTATACACAAGAGATAGGAGCCGCCATGCCGTCGAACATACCCGCAACCTCCATCAGGATCGAGCCGGAGGTGAAGAAGGAGGCGTCCGCCATCCTCGATGAGCTCGGTCTGTCCATGTCCGCGGCGATGAACATGTTCCTCCGAGCGGTGATCCGCGAGGGTGGCATGCCGTTTGAGATGAAAGTAAATAAACCGAATGAATAATACGGCGAATAAAGCAATCTGCAGAGAAGAAGATTTGAGTAATGAAGCATCTGTAGAGCAGTTTTTTGTAGACAGGCTTCTCAAGCGCCTGGGCTGGTCAGACAGTCAAATAAAAACAAAGGGAAAGCATTTCGGCACTCAATGTAAACTTGGGCCGAAAGAAGATACCTTACAAGCCCGATTACGCACTTTCGTATAGAAGAAAGGTGCGTTTCGTCATTGATGCCAAATCAACCAAGGAAGATCTAGACGATTGGGTCGGACAATGCTCAAGCTATTGCCTCCCTAATCAACCAGGGTTATAAAGACAATCCAGTCCAATACTTCGTTTTAACGAACGGCTTGAAAACGCAGCTGTACAGATGGGATAGTGCAGAGCCCGTTCTCACATTGTCTCTTTCTGATATGAATAAGGGCTCCAAGGCCTTCGACACCTTTGCCGGATACCTGTCACCGCGTTCTTTTAACACGACTCCTCCTACTGAGCTCTCGAGTGAAAAAAGAGGAAGAGCGCATCGTGTTGAAGCAAATCGGGCCCTCTGCGGTTAATAAACTATTCGGAAGCGCACATTCCTATATCTATAAGCACGAACATCTCAGCTATGGAGCCGCATTCACTGAATTTGTGAAGGTGATTTTTCCTAAAAAATGACCTCCGATAAAGAAGCTCATGAATGCAGTGAAGGATATGAAACGGATGAAGGTTACTCGGTGCCAATTTCACGAGCTAAATTTTCATCCCAATGGATAAAAAGGCCGAGGAAACGACCCCAAATCCCGTCAACACGATTCTTTTCGCTAAGTTGGTAAAGAACTTCGAGGATCTGATTGCCCAGAAAAAAAGAAGAAGCGCATTTTTGAACCCAACGAGAAGATACGTCTATCCGCAGGAACGATTAAAGAACTTGTTAAGCGATTTGAAGGAGTTGATCTTCATCTAATTGAAGACGACCTCAACGGACGCATGTTCGAAACGTTTCTGAACGCGACTTTAAAGGGGTAAATCACTTGGGCAGTATTTTTACGCCGAGAAGTATTGTTGATATCGCTGTAGGCCTCTCAGACCTGCACGTTGGTAGAAACATCTCCGATTGCTCACAAATCATTGATGCGTGCTGCGGCTCTGGCGGGTTCCTTATTGGGGCCCTGAATGGCATGTGGGAAAAGTTGATTCCAATGCCTCTGTCTGTCGAAGAGAGAAAACAGGAAATCAAGAAAAAGCATTGCCGAAAATTGCATATGGGGCATCGATGCGGCTGGGGGATCCAGCTTTAGCACGTATTGCTCGTATGAACATGTTTCTTCATGGAGACGGCGGTAGCAAAATCTTCCAGCTAGATTCCTTGATAAGAACATCACTGTAGAAGAGGACGCGGATTCGCTCGAATTAAGGGAGCGAGAAAAAAAGGAATTTCGAGATGCAATTTCCGGGCGTAACGGCTATTTCGACTTGGCGCTAACCAATCCGCCGTTTGCTGCGGAGTATAAATGCTCGGAACCGTCTGATTTAACCCTTCTCAAAGATTACTCCATCGCGCATCGTCCAGATGGAAATGGGGTCTCGAGTTTGCGTGGAACCGTACGCTCAAGCGTTTTATTCATTGAACGCTATTACGACATTCTAAAGCCTGGTGGTTCTTTAATAACCGTGCTAGACGATGGAATACTTGGAGGTGAAGACACTTCTTCTACGTCAGGGACTGGATCAGGGAGTCATTTCATCGTCAAGGCAGTTATATCGCTCCCCCGGTGACGCATTCCAACGCTCTCAGGCAAGAGTCAAGACATCGCTGCTCTTTTTGCAGAAGAAGATAGATGCCGCCCAGGATCAGCCACGAGTCTATATGCGATACTGCTCGTATGTGGGGCTAGATAGTCCAAACAGGGAGAGAGTTCTTCCGTCTGACGCAATTGCAGCGCAAAGGCGAAAGAAGAGATCACCGATATCGTTAATGGATATAAAGCATTTTTAGATGGTGACCCTGAAATTGCTCGACTGTATTCGGTTGATCCAAAACGCATAGAAAACCGGATGGATGTAAAAAGCCACGCTTCTTGTTGCCGGCAGAAACGTCGAAAAATGGAACGAACGTGGTTATAGAGTCCGTGCTGTCAAAGACATTGCTGAACCCATTTGGGCTTCCGGTGCCGCTTGTGAGGGGCCGAGCGGGTGACCTCTTTTACACCAGAGGGGATAACAGGAAGAAGAAAGTCACCTTTGCAGTTGTTAGGTATGACGGAACGATTGCCGCGGGTGATGAATCTTACGCAGAGGATGTTAGTTATGAACAGCTTTTTAAGCTAAAAAAGACGATATCGTTTCTAAGTAACATCAACGCCGTTAATGGCGCCGTTGCCGTTGTCGATTCAAATACAGCTGGTTTATACGTGTCCTCTGAATATACCGTTATTCAGCCAAAAGACCCATTGACCGTTTATACGCTATGGTCGTTAATCAGATCTGATACAGCCCGCTCAGATTTGATATTGCTTTCCACAGGTATCGGAAGGACACGAATTTCTTGGGATGTCCTTGGTGAGCTACAACTTCCGATTCCCAATCTAAAATCGTGCGGGTTATTCAAGAAAGAATGGAGGAACTAGCAGAAACCCGAAAGAAGGCGGCAGCGCTTCTTGAAGAGGTTAGCCAACTGGTTAACATTGATATCTGCAACTCAGACGAACGTGCTTTTTGTCAGTTTTAACAGCATTCAAACCTCCGAAATAAACTAATGCCCGAGAACAAAAACGAATTGCTCTCGGGTATTTTCTTTCTAGCTTGAAAAAAGTGCTGCATGTCAATGCTGGTCTAACAGAGCCAATATTAAACATTGTGAGAGTTATGCCCCCTATACGAAGGCGCACCGGCTGCTCGTTTCTTATTCTCGAGGGTCTTCAGGTCTGCTGGATTATCGAAGTCGAAGGTGTGGAATGATCAACCGAGCGTTTTCCCTCCCTCGAGCGTCTCCGGGGGGTATATTGAATAAGAATATCGGCCCCTATTTCGTGCATTCTCGCGTCAAAGGAGCATTGACACTTCTGCAAAACCTCATCGAAGAATCGGAAGTTGCCCCCCTCAGTCTGCGCAATCTCCATCCAACTCTTGTATTCATCCGCATGCGTTTCGTCAATGACGATAAGGTCCACCGTTCTCGATGCACTGCTTCATCATGATGAGTCGACCGATTCGCCCGTTGCCGTCTTGGAACGGATGCAGGTGCTCGAACCTTGCGTGAAAACGGGAGATCGACTCGAAGTCCTTTGGGCTGCTCTCCCATTCGGCGAGCAGTGCCGGTATGGCGGTCGGAATGTCGCTCGGAAGGGCAACCTGCACCGAGCTGTTCCTAATACGGTTCGGAATGTACTTGAAATGCCCGCTTTCCCCGTTGGCCGCCATGGTTGTCCCCTTGTGAAGGATCGTCTCGAATTCAATGAGGAGCTCCGGCGTCAGCTCGACTCCGAGCGTGTCGACCATTCGATCGAACATCCTGAAGGAATTCTTGGTCTCAATGATGTCGTCAAAGTCGTGGTCTCCCGTAACCTTATTCCGTGCATAGAGCGTCTCGATCTGATCGAGCGTAAAGGTGGATCCCTCGATCTTGTTCGAGTGGTAGAGGAATTCCGGAAGGATGACGTCATAGGCAGAGTTCGGCGCCGCCTTCAGTGTCTGCATCTTGCTTGGGGAGATAAATCATTGTGTATCCTTCGTAATCGGCGTATCAATCACTGTCGTTTTTTATTCTAGGATAATTGAATAAGCGATAGTAGCTTTGTAGTTCCCCCAGCAGGATATGCGACCCCAAATGCCTTACAACGGACGTAGAAGAGACCCTTTCGGCGCAACGTCATCGAAGGCGGTTGCGACTTGGCCGCCACAGCAAAGACGAGTTAGACGTTGGCTAGATTCTCCCACGGCCATCGCGAATAGCTGGTTCTAACGAACTTCTTCTGGTTTACAGTCGCGGCATATTCTTGTAGACGCCCTGACGATGACCGACCCTCACGACCTCGATGACGGCTTTCCCGTCCTCAATCCTTGCCAGGATGTGGTAGACACCGACGCGCCAGCGCCAACCGGAATCGGTGCCCTGAAGCTGTTTTTCCATTCGGTGCGCGGCGCGGGTCTCGCATCCGTCAAGGTGCTCCTGAACCCAGGACAGGATTATGAGCCGCTGCTTCTTTGGGATGCTGAGGAGTTGCTTGGTCGCCGCCTTAGACCACTCGACGCTGAAACTCACTTCGGCCTCCATTGCGATGCGCATGACGTCATCCATCGAATAGCGGGTGCCATCGTCTTCCATCAGCGCCTCGTTGTACGCCTTGATGTCGGCTGCCTCCTCGACCTTATCGAGGGGTGGCGCTCCTCACGAATTCGGAAAAAGGACATGACGAGGACGCTCGCATAGAGTGAATCCAGTCCTTCTCATACTCGTCGAACCTGATGGCGGTCGCACTCATGGCCATAACTACTCAATCAACGTACTACACCGTAGCACGCTCATTATACCATTCGGCATGGGATCGGCCTCAAATAGGTGTTCAGAATGAGCATGCAGCTTTCGCACCAGGACAAGCGCATCCAAATGCCCTACAACGGCCGTAAAGAGATGCCCCTTACCGGAAGGGGCTAAGTTTCTTGTTTTTGCGCCCCTCATGGGGTATAAGTTGTTTAAGGTGACCAACACCGTCAATGCGCCGCAATGAAAGGCGCCCATCAGTCCGAGATAGGATTTAAGGAGACGGTGCCATGCCGAACGAATCATTCCGCTACACAAAGCAACTATCTGACCGAGGGCCGAGAACGCTCTGTCGAAGTGCGCCGGGAGCGCGCAACCCTCAAGCGGCGCCTCAAGGCGGGGGAGATCAGTCCAGCCGATGTCCTCAATGACGAGGGCAACGTCGCAGCCAAAAATCAGGCTGTTCGCGTTCCTCAAAAACTGCCCCCGGCGTTGGGTCGGCCGGGGTAGGACCCTGCTTCGAGCTCTTGGCTTATCCGAGACCAAGACGATTCGCTCCCACGGGTCCCGTGCAGAAGACCCGCATACTGACCATGCTTGAACTGATCGCCAATGGCGTTCGGGTCGACCGCGTGGCCGAGATCATCATGTCCGAACGATAGAATAGAATCCGATAGGGGGATTAGAGAAAGGCAACATCATGGATGAGAATAACCTCAACAATCAAGACGACCACCGGGCCAGGACCTGAACCTCGTTCCCGATGGAGGCGGCAGCGGCAAGATGCCCCTGAAACGCAAGGTCGCCATCGGCGCAACGGTCGCGCTCGTTGTCGCGGGGCTCGGACTCGGCGGCGCTGGGCTACCGGCGCCTTCGCCCCAAAGTCCGAGATCACCAAGACGAGGCCGATGGCGACAGCGGCAAGAAACAGATCTCCGAGAAGACCCGAGCCAGCGGTGGATTGGACCGTAAAGATTGAGGCCGAGGGGCGTGACTGCCGACTCCTCGCCCCTGGTCACCCGCTACGTCTGCACCGACGGCGCCGACAAGGGCGTCGAGTTCTACCATGCCACATCCGCATCCGACGCTATCGAGGGCAAAGACAGCGTCCAGCTGACCGAGGGCACCTCGGGAGATCACCGCGATCCCCATCATCAACCCCGACGGCTCAATCACCACGCCCGCAGGCGGCGGCGAGCAGGCCGTTTCCGGCGAATCGAAGGACTCCGGCCCACCGGAGTTCACCGGCGAGACGAAGCCCGCCGAGAACGTGACCCAGACGACATCGACAAGGTGCTCGACAAGGTGAACGAGGCCATCTCCAAGGGCGACGGTACCCTCACGGGGATGCCGGCAAGGACGTGGTGAACAAGGTCACGGACAACGCCTCCAAGGCACCTGCTGCCGACAAGAGAAGGTCGAGGAGAAGAAGGACGCAGCGGCCGACAGCGCCGTGAAGGCCGAGACAACAAGACCGATGCGGCGAAGCCGTCCATGGTCCGGCTCCGCGCCGTCAAAAATCCGACTCCAAGCCCTCTTCCGGCTCATCCAACAAACCGTCCCATGAGCACACGTGGCAGGCGCAGTACCGCAGCGACCCCGTATACGAGACTCGCACTCGTACTGTTGTGGACCAGACGCGTGGGACGAGCAGGTTCTAAGTGGCTCGCATGCTGTCTGTTCAGATGGTTCTGTTTTCTACGACAACGCCGCTCTTGCTGCTTATTGTAAGAAAAAATGGCAATGGCTGGGACGCCCGTTTCGTACTACACCGTGGATGATTACACAACTGTTCATCATGAAGCAGTGACGCATCAGGGAGACATATCAGGTGCAGACTGGAACCAAGCAGGTGCTTACCGGCTACCGCTGCCCCGGTTGCGGTGCAACGAAATAGGTCCGAAGCGGATAGATAGGCTGGCTTTTTGGAACCGGGTCTGAAATTGCTCCATGCGTTATCGCTCTTCGGCCGATTTTACTTCGCATTGCTCCTGATAGTCCGTCCGGGGTACTTCGGGGAAGAGGATATATCTTTATAGGGGAGTCGGGCTGTTCGTGCTTCTCGGTGCGATCCTGCGCCTGGCTCGCGATATCCTGCCATATCTTGTCGGTCTGGCATGAGTCTTTCTCGTCGCACCCAGTGGACGGTCGCATGATATTGGGGTATTGATACGGTGGTTTATGCGGTTGTAGCAGTGCTACTCTCAATGCTATACGGCATTGTGTTTTATGTGATAATATGTCATTATCATAATATGAGGTGATGTATATGGCACTGATACAGCTAAACGTCCCCGACGATGTAAAGGAACGTGCGGATAGGGCATTCGCGAGGAGCGGGCTCACGACACCGTATGCGATGCGCATCATGGTCAACAAGTTGCCGAGACGGGCAGGACGCCTTTTTGACGGTCTGTTCTTATCCCCCATCCGGGCGGCTCTACTCGGAGGATGCGCCTGGCGATGTTGCGCGCGGAGGCCCGGAGTATGGCCTGATCGAGGATGATTCCGGAGATGACCCCCTGAAGATCCCTGATGATATCCTTGCGGAAATGGGAATCAGTCCCGAGGAGGTCGGGCAGTGAGCCATTACGAAGTGAGGGGTTCCCGGCTCTTTCTGGAACACGCTCGTCGCGCTTAAGCCGAAATACTCTCATGCCGAATACGTTGAGGTCGTTAATGCTGTCAAGGCCTGTATCGCCGAACTCGAACGCACTGGCATGATAGAGGAGAGCGGGGTGGGATGATCATGTGCTCTCGTGCACCCGCCATATTCTGACGGCAAGCACCGTGAGGCCCATACCTACGATGATGACGTCCTGGTCGTGTATTTCATTCGCGAGAGGAACCGCCGAATCCGCATGGTAGGCGTTTTTCGATCATTCGAATATACCGCGTTCATAACCGCATTTCGGTGATGCAAATATAGGGAGATGCCCCACGGTTATCCTCTCTTTGCGACAAAGAAGGGCCCGCTCATCTTGAGCGGGGCCCTTCAGGCTTTATCGCGGATATGCGTTAGATCTTACGCTTGCGTAAAAATCAGGAAAGATTCCAGCGATACAGGCCGCAATTCCGGCGGCAATTGCCGCGTAAGAGGACCCAGTTGCCGGTCTGCTCGGGTTCTTGCCCTCGGGAGTGTTCTCGATATCGATGGTCTGGTCGGTGTCCTCAAGGTCGGTCTCCTTGGAGATCTCCCTTGCCGTCCGTATCACGCTGCAGGCTCTCGAACACGACAGCCTGCTGGCCCGCGACGTCGGAGGCCTTGAACACCATGGGGACATCCACGTCGAGGTCCGAGACGGGGGTGAACCGCACCTGTCCGTTGGCGATGACCTCGTAGGTGCCAGGCGTCGAGTTCTTACCGGTCGATTCGGCTTCGGTTGCCGTATTGTCGCCCACTGCCTTGTCGTCCTTATCGGAGGCCACGAGTTTCACGGCCGCCACTCAGCTTCGTCACGATGTCGACCGCATCTTTCGTCGCTCCCGGCACGGTGAGCGTATAGGTCCCGTCATCGTTCTTGGTGAGCTTGGCGCCCTCTGGGATGTTGACGAAAGAGCCCGTTCCGGTGACGTCGACGAGGGCCTTGAAAGATCTGTGCCGGAGGCATCGGTATCGGGGTCCTTTCTGGATACCGTTGCCGGCAAGGGTCGAGGCGTCCTTCACGTCCGTGAGCGTGAGCTGTGCCGCCGTCGGCCTTCTTGTTGATAGAGGCCGTGAGTGGTAACTCTGGCCGGGACGCAGTCCCTTTGAGGTGGACGGTGTCGACGATTGCGACCTCGTCCCTCGGGCTTCACCACCTTGCTCTGGATTGTTGCCGCAGTTGAGACTCGGGGAGATCTCGACCGTCTCCTGTCGGTCGAGGAGCCGATAAGGGGTTCCGTCAACGAACAGCTTCTCGAAAAACCACGGTCTTCGCGCCGCCCAGAGCACTCGCATCGAAGGCAAAGGTCACGTCCTGGGTCCCGGTCCTGGGCCTGCGGCGTGAACTTGGCCGAAGCGGTGATCCCCTTTGCCGTCCGCGCCCTTCAGCGCCACGCCGGTCTCTGGGCGTCCATGAGGGTTCCCCTGGAGTTCGTATTCGGTGCCCGCACGAGGCCGGTGTACTTGACGGTATCGACGATCGTGGCCTTTGCCTTCAGCCGTGACTTCCTTTGTCGCCCGTCGGCGCCATCGGCAGCCGACGTCTTGGAGC
>VOFK01001644.1_pt1 | contig 19473 bp, 27 predicted proteins | sample 5384121 | NCBI WGS metagenome assembly VOFK01 (sample SAMN12384730, study PRJNA508395) | human gut metagenome | isolation source: healthy gut J | host: Homo sapiens
GGGCCGATCAGCTCCGAGCAGGTCGAAATGCTCTCGAAGAAATTCAAAAACCAGGGTACGCCCGCTGTCCCCAAGCTCACTGAGGAGAAAACCCGGAGCTTGAGCCGGTCGTCCCCGTAAGGCAGCCGGTCAAGACCCCGGCGGCAGTATACGAAGAACGCAGATCGCGAAAGGAAGATAGCCGAAGAGGTGAAAAAACGCAGAAGAAGGCCGCTTGCGCTGATACTCGTGCTGTGCGCGGTGCTGATCATGGCGGCGATAGTCATTAACGCGATGCTCAAGCGACTTCCAGCGCGGCAGCAGCCGGACAATGTGACACCGGCTGTGACAAGCAGCGACCCCTATGCCAACACCACCATGCCGCCCGTCGCCGAAGACGGTACTGAGACTCCCACCGGCGGGCTCGAGATAGGCGAGGGTTCTCCCGATGCGCAGGCGACGCCGGATGCGCAGGCAACTCCCGATCCTCAGGCAACTCCCGCCCCGGTTGAAAGCACGGCTCCGGTCGAGCACAGCTATCAGGTGTTTAAAGAGGACATCAGCTGGAGCGCGGCACAGCAGAAGTGCGAGGCTCTGGGCGGACACCTCGTCGTTATCAATGATGAGGATGAGCTCAACGAGGTCATATCCATGGCGGAGCAGAACGGCATATCCAGAGTCTGGATCGGCCTGCGCAGGCAGAACGGTCAGGAGAGCTGGGTGAACGGCCAGGACGGCTTTGTCAGATGGGCAAAGGGCGAGCCGAGCTATGTCGATGTGAACGACCAGGTCTCCGAAGACTATGTGATGCTCTGGAACAACAACGGCTGGGCATATAACGACAACCGCGACGATCCGTGCAGTGATTACCCTGCCTTCTATTCCGGGACGATGGGTTATATCTGCGAGTTCGGCGACTGACGCCGGATGGACAGACTGATCGATCTGCTGCCGGTGCTGCTGGCCGGGTTGCTACTGTATAAATGCAGCAGTATCAAACCGGCCGGCGCGCTCCGGGAGGATCATCTCTCTCCGCGCAGCTGTCTTTCGGCAAAGGGCTTCTTTGCCGTCACGGTCATCATGCACCATATCGCCCAGTACACCTCGTCCGGGCTTCTGTTTCACAGGTTCGAGTATCTCGGGAACATGCCGGTGTCGGTATTCTTCTTTATCTCGGGCTACGGCCTTATGAAAAGGCTATGCTCGGATGCGGCCTACGGCAGGAGCATTCTGCGCCGCCGTCTGCCGAAGGTGGCGGTACCGTTTTTCCTCGCGGCTGCGGCGTACAAGCTCATGTGCATGTGCATAGGTCAGGAGATGTCCGTCCGGTGATATGCTGGGGTATCTGATAAACGGGGGCGGTCGTTATTGCGGGGGCGTATTTTCTCTTCGCCGTATCGGCGCTGCTATTTGGTGGAAAGACGAAGGCCGTGCTTGCCTCGCTGGTTCTGTACTGGGCAGTGTACGTCATTGCCGGGAGCCGTGCGGGGCTTGGCGAATGGTGGTATAATACGGCGCACCTGCTTCCTATAGGCATGGTATGGGCACTGCACGAAAATGGCATTCAGCGCGCTGTGAAGAAACGCTGGCTGCCGGTGACGGTACTCTGCATTGCCGGTTTCGCGCTGATATTCACGCGGTATGACAGTCATCTATGCTGTGCCCGACGGCGGCGTTTCCACCCACGCTCGCGGTATTGAGGAATATGTTCTTCACCCTCGGCTTTGTGCTGATAACAATGAAGCTGCGCTTCGGGAACCGGGCGCTTGAGCTGCTGGGAAAGGTATCAATGGAGCTGTACGCGGTGCAGCTGATACCGCTGGATCTCTTCCACAGTGAGGCCATATGGATAGAGAGCGACCTCATATATGCGCTCGCCGTACTGTCCGTGACAGTGACAGTCTCCGTGCTTATATACTTAGTAAAGAAGAAATTGAACAAACAGCCGTCCCTCGGTTAATGCCGGGGACGGCTGTTCTTGTTTACTGTGATAATGGCAGAGCCTTCATCTGCCGGAAGTAAACCGGCATAAGCAGCGCTGTCGCGCCGAGCCACGCAAGGGTGTGCGACAGGCAGATGCCCGTATAGCTCAGGCCGTATGGCGCGAGCAGCGCGGCAAGACCTACCGAGCCGAGGATGCGCATGACAAGCTCTATTACGCAAGCCTCAAAGGGGGTTCTGGCTGTTGCCCATGCTCTGGATGGCGGTGCGGAAAACCATCAGCAGGCCGAGGACGACATAGAACGGGCAGACGGCAAAGAGATAACCGTCGGAATAGCGGATGACCTCGGCGGTGGGAGAATCCAGAAACAGCGGGACGACGAGGTTACGGCAGCCGAGCAGCAGCGCGCACATGAGCACGTTGCACAGCTCGATTTGTACAAGGCAGGCACGCACGCCCTCGCTTATGCGGCGGTACTGCCCCGCACCGTAGTTCTGTGCGACAAAGCTTGAGAGCGCGATGCCGAAGGCATTGTTCATAAGCACGGAGAGCTGATCGACCTTCGTCGCGGCGGTGTAGCCCGCGACGGCGACGGAGCCGAGGGAGTTGACGCCCGTCTGCATGGCGAGCTGGCCGATGCACATGACGGACATCTGAAAGCCCATCGGGAAGCCGACGGCGAGGTGCTTTGCCGCGGCGCGCCGCCAGTCGGCGAAGTCCGCGCGGCGGGTGCGCAGAACGTCAAAAATTCCGCATACCGACGATGGTACACAGCACGGCGGAGAGCAGCTGGCTCAGAACGGTCGCCCACGCAGCGCCCGCGACGCCCATATTGAGCGGCAGGATAAAGACAATGTCGAGCACTACATTGAGAAGCGCCGAGAATATCAGGAAGAACAGCGGAGGCGGCTGTCGCCGAGGCTGCGGAGCATGTTGGAGATCATGTTATAAAAACACCGTCGCCCCGGTGCCGAGGAGAACGATGAACATATAGCTGTATGCCTCGGCGTAAATATCCTCCGGCGTGCGCATCCACCGAAGTATCGGGTGGGCAAGCGCGCAGAAGAGCACGGTTATGATAACGGCAAAGCCTGCCGACAGCAGCCACGACACCGCCGCGCTCGAACGCTGGCCGTTTTCGTCGCGCGCGCCGAAGCGCTGGGCAAGGCAGATGCCGAAGCCGCCGGTGAAGCCCTGCACGAAGCAGAGAACGAAATAGATAACGATCGTCGTAGACCCGACGGCGGCGAGAGCCTGCGCGCCAAGAGTGCGTCCGACGATGACGGTGTCGGCCAGAGTATAGAAAAGCTGAAAGAGATTACCGGCAATGACCGGCAGGGAGAACTGCAGCAGCACCCGAAACGGTCTTGCCCTGTGGAGATCCTTTGACATGCGCCCACCTCTGAGCGAAAAATTTGCGCATCAGATAATAGCACTATGCCATCCCATATTCAAGCTGTCAATTGATAACGAAGTGTAAATAAAACGCCCCTCCCTTTTTCGTCATTCGGCGTTGAATAAACGCGGGGGCTATGGTAAAATGTCAAAAAAGCGCGGGAGGTATTCTCATGGCGATAGTTGTAGTAGGCGCGGTGTTTGTCGACGTCAAAGGGTTTCCGGAGGATCAGTATATCCCGACCGGGCGCAACGCCGGTAAGGTCGAGATCGTTCACGGCGGAGTCGGCCGCAACGTTGCGGAAGACATCGCCAATATCGAGCTGCGCCCCACCTTCGTCAGTCTTGTCGACGATACCGCCGAGGGCGAAGAGGTCATAAGCAAGCTGCGCAACCACAAGGTGAACACCGACTATATCCGCCGTGTCAAGGACGGGATGGGCATGTGGCTTGCGGTGTTTGACAACATGGGCGATATCGCGGGCTCCATATCCAAGCGCCCCGATCTGGGTCCGATATGCGACATGCTCGACGAAAAGGGCGATGAGATTTTCCGCAATGCCGACAGTATCATCATGGAGATCGACATTGACAAGGAGATAGTAAAGCGCGTGTTCCGCTACGCCGAGAAGTACCATAAGCCCGTCTATGCCGTGGTCGCTAACATGAGCATTGCCACCCAGCGGCGCGACTTTCTCCAGTCTATCGACTGCTTTGTCTGCAACCAGCAGGAAGCGGGCATCCTCTTTGTCAGCGACTTTTCCGACATGAGCCCCGAGGAGCTGTGCGACGATCTCTCCCGCCGCGTCATCAGCGCGCAGATACCGTCGATGGTCGTCACGATGGGCAGCCGCGGCGCGGTCTACGCCGACATGCACGGCGACAAGGGCGTGTACCCGGCGCAGAAGGTCACGGTGCGCGACACGACCGGTGCGGGAGACGCGTTCTGCGCGGGCGTCGCCATCGGCCTGACCTACAAAAAATCCATGCGCGAGGCCGTCGAGATCGGGACCCGGCTTGCCGCGTCCGTCATAACGGCGTCCGAAAACGTCTGCCCGCGCTTCCGCCCGCGTGAGCTCGGGCTGGATGTCGAGGTCGAAAGCTGAAGGCTTTTATCCCCTCAGGCACTGGCGCGCCAGCTCCCCTTGCAGCAGCCTTTTCGTTCGTTCATCATGCGCCGATAGACCTTGACATTTTGCGCCGCTTGAGTATACTTTTATTAAAATAATTATTGAGAGGGGTCTTTTCAATGACTTCAAGAACCATGCGTATTCTCAGCATTATCACCGGCGCGCTGCTTATCGCCGCCGGTATCTACTGCCTGTGCAATCAGGACGTCGCGGCGATGTCCGCGGGCATCGTCCTCGGGCTTCTCATGCTCATCGCCGGTATCGTCGAGATCGTCATCTTCGCCGGGACGAGCCGGTTCATCCTCGGCTCCGGCTGGCTGCTGCTCGACGGTGTGCTGACGGTCGTCATGTCGCTGTTTCTGCTGTTCAACCATTGGTTCACGATGATGTCCCTGCCCATCCTGTTCACCGTGTGGCTCCTGTTCTCCGGCGTTTCCAGATTCGTCAGTGCCTTTGACCTCAAGGCACTCGGTATGCGCGGCTGGGGCTGGATCCTTGCCCTCGGCATCGTGCTGCTCGTGTTCGGCGTCGTCTGCATGATGGATCCGTGGGTCAGCGTCGTTGCCGTTGGTGTGACGGTCGGCCTCGTGTTAATCCTCGAGGGCATCGGCACGATCGCCGTCGCCTGCATCTCCCGCCGCAAGCCGATACTGTGATAACTTTTAATAAAAATTCTAACCGTTCTGCGGTGCTGAATTTTTATTAAGATTGCCGAGAAGCTATTGCGAAGGAGTTTATATGAGCCTATAATCTACATCCACTGGAGGGGATGGAAATGAAAGGAAAAAGGACTCTGCTCAATTACTGCGGGCTGCTCGGCGTTGTGGAGCGCTTCAGCGTGTTCGCCGCGACGGGCTTCAACGCGGCGCTGGGGCTACATCTGTTTTTAGGTGAGCGCGCAGGAGGTGCGGAATGAAGCCGCAGGCAGTCGACCCCGGCGCGACTTCGCGCGCCGAGGCCTTCGCGCTCTGGATGGACGCGCCGAACCCGATGGTGACCTTTTTCAAAACGCTGGACGTTACGCCGCTTGTGCGGCTCAGCAAGCGGAAAGGGCTCAAGTTCAATATGCTGCTGTGCTGGTGCATCGGCAGCGCGGCAAGCCGGGTGAAGGAGTTTTACCTGCTGCCCGTCGGGAAAGAGCTGCTGCGCTATGACACGCTCGCGGTGAACACTATCGTGAAAAACCGGCTCGGCGAGGTCAGCTCCTGCGACGTTCCTTACAGTGACGACCTTGCGTGCTTCAATTCCGATTATCTGCGCCTCACAAAGCAGGTCACCGAAAGCTGCGAGAACCACGACCTGACGGAGAGCATGGTGATCGGCACCTCGGCCATTATCGACACGGAGCTTGACGGCGCGGTCGGGATGAACAGCGGGATATTCAACAACCCTTTCATCATCTGGGGCAGATATCACCGCGGCCTTTTGAAAACGACGCTCACCATTTCGTTCCAGTTCCATCACACGCAGATGGACGGGGCGCACGCCGGGAGCTTCCTCGCGCTGGTGCAGGAGAATATACGGGCACTGAGAATATAAAACGATCCCTGCTGGCTTTTGAGTCAGCAGGGATCGTTTTATAGATGTATGGGTTTACTTTGCCTTGCCGCGCTTCTTTATCAGCAGTATAACGCCTGCTGCCGCAGCTATCGAGACAAGACCCAGGCCTGTCCAGAGGGCAATATTGCTCTCGTCTCCGGTTTGGGGATTAGTGCCGGGCTTTGTCGTCGGCGTAGGAGTATAGCTCGGTACGGGGCTGTCCGTCGGGGCTGTGGTAGGCCAGGGCTTGCCGTCGGCGTGGGGGGTGGGTGTGGGTGACACCGTCGGTGCGGGAGTGGCAGTCGGCGTGGGCGACGGTGATGGTGTTACCGCGGGTTTATAGGTGTTCGTGATGTTATAGCCGTCGACCTTTTTGGTATAGCCGGGCACTTCGAGCTCGTCTATCGTATAAGCTATTGCTTTCCCGGCGCTGTACTTCGGCAGATTTTCAAAGCTCCAGCTCCATTTGCCGTTGGCATCAGGGCTGACTACTTGCTCTGCAAGCTGCTCCCCCAACCGGCGAGCAGTATGACTGTGATCTTCTCGGGACGAGCGCTCTCGTTCCCCGCATCTGCCCATGTCTTTGTGCCGCTGATTGTCAGAGTTTCTGGCGTGTGGGTGTTCATGATGTTGAAGCCGGTGGCCGCAGTCCCGGTGATAGTCGAGGTATAGCCGGGCGCTGCGACCTCCGCCACGGTATACACGAGCTGTTCCCCGCGTTCATAGGCGCGCAGCCCTCTGAATATTCCGCTCCACTTATTATCCGCGTTGAGCGTGAGCGTGCTGCCTGTCTCCTGACCGTTACGGAGGAGCTTCACAGTTATCGACGCGGGGCGCAGACCGTCCCTGGTCGTTCCCGTCACGCCATTGCTTTGTGACGTTCACATCGACAAGCCCGTTATCAAGGCTGTTGTGCGAGCGCAGCAGAACATGATTTGCGTAATGTGTGCTGCCCTGTTCATCCACCCACGTCGGCTCATCGTTATACTCACCATCGTTCCCCTCACGGTACTTTGCGTCATCGTATGTGACGTCATAGTCGGCATAGCCGTCGCCGTTAGTTTTGGGGTCGTATGCCGTATCGCCGATCATACTCTCGCGGAGCGTGTATTTTGCCACTGTGCCGTCAGTGAAGAGCGGAAGGTTAGACCATACATAACTCCAGTTGTTATCGGCGCTGAGCGTCTGGCGGTATTCGCTGCCGGTCATCCTGACGCCGCCGCACCACAGCTCTACCTGCACCGGAACGCGCTGGTTCTCCGGGGTGGAATCTGCCCAGTCAGTTACGGCAGTGACAGTAGTGAGGAGCTTGGAATCGTTTCTTACAGTCAGGCGTGCCGTGTTTAGTCCGCTGACATATTTGTCCGTAACATTTTTCCCGTCTTTATCATGGGCTGACAGTGCCGTCAGGTTACCGCTGCCGTCGACCGAAAAGCCTATCTCCGCCGCGCCGTCATATCCGGACGGTACCTCCTCGATCAGCTTATAGCTGCCTTCCATAAGCTCAAGGTAGACATTGCCGTATGCATCGGTCTCAAGTGTCTTGTCAGTTACCTCCGCGGTGTAGCCGTCGAGTCCGGCGTTCTCATCTGTGGAATACTGGCTCGTATTTGGCTTGCGGTAAAGCACAAGTTCTGTACCTTCATCAGCGGCGGCAGAGTGTAAATCTAACTCCACTCAGCCCCTTGTGGGTGAACGAGTCCTCCTTATAGAGCGTGAGCATCCCGGAACGCACATAGGTATTGCGGAATGTGAGCGTTTTATATGCTGCCTCCGGCACATCGGTCGCATAGGACTCCATCCTTGTCCTGACGCCGTACCGATTATATACCTGCCATGCGCGGTCATCCGCTGTTGCTCCGGTGTCGCTTATGATATACCGGCTGCTGCTCTGCCATTCGCTTTCCTTCTGCGTCTTGGATGTATAGTTGAGTTCGCTCAAAGTATAAAAGTCAACGGCGTTGCCTGTCAGTATCCATTCGTATGTTTTCGTCGCTTCGTCGATAGCTCGTGTAGCAGCTAACTTCCCCTCGCGCTTCTCCTCCGCCTTCGGTACGAGCGTCAGTTCATAGTCCTCCGTTATGGCGTTCCCGGTCAGCGGGGTGTGCTTTACAGTGATCTCAAAATCATTCTGCGGATCGGTGATCTGTGCGATGCCTGCACTGTCGCCGAGGAAGCTCTTCCTGACGCGCAGGTGTCCCTCCTTCGCGACAAGGATGCCGTCGACATGCCAGCCGTCGCTCTTATCATATTTCAGGACATACCAGCGCACCTTGAAATGATCGGTCGTCAGTCTGGTACTCGGGATAGCAACACCCTCCACCTTGATGGTCCGCTGTTTCTTATCTGCCTGAATACCTCTTCATCACTGGGAACGCTTTCGAGTATCACACCGCTGTCAAGCGGAGTATTGGTCATTTCGCGCAGAGCCGTATCTGTTGCATAGGCATTCTCCGCCGCAGTCGCCGGCGCGAGCAGCATGCAGTTGAGATCACCGCCGACTGGGACATTGTCCGTTCCGAATATCCCAGTGTAGTATACAGAATTTGTAAAATTTGATTCCGGTTTGGAAGAAAAACCGTTGGAAAGATTATCGGCGATCTTGCAGTAGAGGTTGACATAGAAGTTCACAGTCGAAATACGGCCATTCGCATCCTTCGCCTTCCATACCGCGTTGAGCGTCAAAGCGCCGTTCTCCTCATAGCGGAGAATATTCGCAGCTGTCAGTATCGTGTCCGCTGGGATGAGTTCATTGCTGCCTGCAACGCGCCATCCATCAAAAAAGTAAATGAATTTCTTTCCTTATCACCGGATACCAACACCGTGAGCTGTTCCTCGTCCGGGCGACGAAGCATATATTCGTCACCTTCGCCAAGGCTTAACGTAACCTCCAGCTCAGCCTGTCCGTCGATGCAGCCGTCCTTCAGCACGGTCTGCTGTGAGACTGCTACTATCTGACCAAGCTGCTCCTTCGTCGCATCGAGCGTCGCGGCGTTATAGTGTATCATATATGTGGTCTTGCTCTCGTCAGCGAGCATGATCTTTATCGGGCAAGTGACCGCATTGAAGGTATACTTGACCTTCCCATCGTCCTGCTGTGCGGTTTCATCCGGCTCAATGGTGTCACCTGTATCGGGGTTCGTTATTCTCCACTCGTGCTCGTCGTGCTGGCTGAGGGTGATACTAAACTCTTTCCCAGTAAAGACATAATATATTCCCGTTGCAGTGTCCTCCGTCCCGGTCGTGTCGGAGACGGAGACGGTGTAGAAAGGTGTTATCCGCAAGCACGGCGGCATCATCGCGGGATGCCTTTTGGGCAAAGAACGATGCGCTCCCGCCAACATTGCCCGGCAGGTAATACAGATAATTGTCAATGTTCGTGCTGAGCGGTACACGCCACTCGCCCTCTCGGTCTGATACGGTTTTGCATCCGCCCAAATGGTATCGTAATTCTTTTTATCTGTGTGCGGGAAGATGCGCTGGTCTGCACTCATATCCTCCGCACCGAAGCCGTAGGCACCGTAGACGCTCTCAAGCTCCGCGGCGGTGATATAGTACCGCTTGGTGCTTTCGCGTCAAGGTTCACGCTGCGTGTGCTGACATTCTTCCATACGCCGTTCACGGCAAGGAACAGCTCCACACTTGCAGCGGCGTTTTCGCTCTCCTCGACTTTTTCCTTATTGGTATCGTCGCCAGCCTGCTTGTCCGGGTCTGCATTATCGTCGCTATCGGTGTCTTTGTCGTTATCCTTATCCGGGTCGTTGTTGCCGCTGTTGTCCCCCTTGTCCGGATCGCCGCTGCCGTTGTCGCCGTCGTCCTTATCCGGGTCGCCGCTGCCGTTGTCGCCGTCGTCCTTATCCGGGTCGCCGTTCCCGTTGTCGCCGTTCGTATTCTTGTCGGGACCGTTATCCCCGCCGGTCTGCTCTGTACCGCCGCCTGCGTTGCTGTCCTGCTCCTGCTTGTCCTCCTGCACCTGCTCGGTCTGCTGTCCCTCGTTCTCTTCCTGCCCCATAGCGTAGACCGCAGGATCGGCTATTGTGAATATACAGATCAGCGCTAACAGGAGAGCTAATATACGCAGCGCCTTATTCGCCTTATGATTTCTATACAGCATTGCAACACCTTATCCTATGTATGTGTTAATTTATTTGCACCATATTATGAAAAAGTTTCAGAAAAACCGGTACGCATGTCATTTTATCATTGGAATGTTTTCGAAAAATTCCATTTTCAGAATCAAAGTGTATCATAACAGACGGTGCTGAGAAAGTCAATATATATATATATATATATATTAGCATAATATTTTGTTGCGGGCTGTGAGTAAACATTTACCATATCTGTATTTTTATGGTCAACTTGCTCCCCATAGGATGCGGCATATCCACGCTGCGGAAAGGAAGCCCGCTGCGTCCGCACTACAGCGCGGCGGGGACAGCCCAGCGGCTGTCCTTTACCCCGGCGGCGGTGAAGTACACGGCAATGACATAAAAGGTCGTGTCGCTTGAGGAGCACATGACGGCGGCAGTGCGCCCGGCAAGAGAGTCCGCCCCGCAGCGGGAGATGACGTCCGCCGCCGCGGAGCGCAGCGCTCCCGAGACAAGGGGCGCAGCAGCATGAGAAGCACCGTCTCCTCCGGGATGCCGAGCGCGGACAACAGCGGGCGCAGCAGCGCGCCGATGTGCTCGGGCAGTCCCGAGGCGCGCAGCAGGTATATCGCCGGGAAGAGCACGACGAGCGCCGGGAAAATATCCCGCATGATGCGCAGCCCCTTTGCTGCACCCGCCGTCAGCGCGGAGAAAACATCCTCGCCGCGGCAAATCCCCGCGATGCAGGCTGCGCCGATGATGAGTGCGGGGACAAGCCCCGAGAGCGTATTCAGTCCCACAGCTTTTCCATGACCGCCGCCGCAGCTATCCCGGCAGCGAGAGACACGGCGGAGCTCACCCACACGGCGGGCATGATATCAAAGGCCGCGGCAGCTCCGTAGGACGCGCGGACGGCGGCGACCGTCGTCGGCACGAGCTGGAAGGACGCGGTGTTTATCACGACGAGCAGGCACAGCTCATCCCGCGCGCGGGTATCGCCAAGGCGCACCATGCCCTTGGCGGCACGGATCCCGGCGGGCGTTGCGGCGTTGCCGAGGCCGAGGAGATTCGCGCTGACGTTCTCCGACAGGGCGGCGATGACAGCTTTGTCCTGCCCGCTTGCGGGGAACAGGCGGATGAGCACCGGGCGCAGCAGGCGCGAGAGCCATGCCGCCGCGCCGCTGCGCTCTAAAAGCTCGGCCACCGCGCTCCACAGGCACACCGCGCCTCCTATCGAAATGCAGAAGCTCACCGCCGCGCCCGCGCCCTCAAGCACGGCGCCCGGCCTGCGCCGCGCTTCCGCTGTATGCGGCATAGAGTGCGGAAAGAACATATATGGCAAGGATGATAAGTCCGATAAGCACTGCGCACTCCCCTTCCCTATAATTCATAGAATGTTGGCTATTTCCCGCATTCCCTGTGATATATTTAATAGCAGATATCCGCCCTCAAGGCGGAACATATATACACAAGGAGTGATGAATCGTGAAATCCACCGGTATGGTACGCAAGGTCGATGAGCTTGGGCGCGTTGTCCTGCCCATTGAGCTAAGGCGCACGATGGATATACAAGAGAAAGACCCGCTTGAGATATATGTTGAAGGAGAAAATATTATTCTTCGCAAGTATCACGAGGCCTGTGTGTTCTGCGGCAGCGTAAGGCACATCGTCTCTTTCGGCGGCAGGTACGTGTGTCCCGAGTGCATAGAGAAGCTGAACAGAATGATAAAATAAAAAAGCCCTTTCACCCTTGAGCGAGCTAGGAGGAAAGGCTTTGTGCGAGCGGGCTGACTGTCGGTCGCTCCGCGGGTTGGACGCTCTGAGTTGGATTTTTGCAGTGTCCAACTGCGGTATGCTCCGCAATCCAAAATATTCACCTGTGATAGATCCTGCGCACCTCGTCGGTCTCGCTGCCGTCCGGACGGCGCAGTATCAGCGTCGGCTCTATCTTAAGCCCCGGCTTGCCGCCGCGGCGGCCCTCGATGAGGACGAGGTTCGGCACCGCGCCCTCCCGATGGCAGACAAGGCGCAGGCGCTTCGGCTCTATGCCGTGCGCCGTCATGCAGCAGAACAGCTCCGACAGCCGCTCAGGCTTATGGACAAAATTCACGCTCCCGCCGGTACGGCAGAGAAAGGCCGAGGCCGCGCATATCTCCTCCATGCTGCACTGCGTCTCGCGCGGCGCGCGCAGCGTCGGGCGAGAGCTTCCCGCTCCCCGACCGGGAAATACGGCGGATTGGCAACTATAAGGTCAAAGCTCCCGGCTTTGAAAGCTCCCTGTGCCGCCGAATATCGCCGCAGACGATATCGCTGCGCGCTTCAAGGGTGTTTGCGCGCATGTTTTCCTCCGCAAGAGACGCGGCCTCCGGGACTATCTCAAGCCCCCGTCATGTGCAGCTTGTCCGTACGTGCGAGCAGCAGCAGCGCGATCGCCCCGGAAGCGCAGCCGAGGTCTATGCCGCGCACGGCTCCCGCTGTATTCACGAAATCCGCCAGAAGCACGCAGTCCGTGCTGAGGCGGAAATGCTCGGCCTGAGCAAAACGCGGGCCGTTCTCCCAGAGCCGTTCAAAATCCCGGCATGTCGGCAGCTCCTCCTTTATTAGTAAGTACGATGTAGATCAAACCGTAAAAAGCCTCGCAGAGTTTTTTTCGCCTCGGAAGGCGAAAAAAAATTCAAAAATACATTTTTGCCTGGGGCGTGTACCTCGGCAAAAATACTTCTCACGGAGTGAGTGTCGAGCCTGCGAGGCGCGAACGGAGTGCAATCTTTTGTAAAAGAACCAAGGTTCTTTACAAGTTAAAAAAAAGGGGCGTATTTTTATCGCCCCTTTATTCAAGCCTTTACTGCTGGACAATAGCCTCAGCGGGGGGCACTGTGCAGCGGGAACCGCACTCAACGCACTTGTCAGCGTCGATCTCATAGTGCAGATCGCCCATGTCGATCGCTTCAGCGGGGCACTGTGCAGCGCAGGAACCGCAGGACAGGCACTCATCAGTGATAACAAAAGCCATAGTGTTACCTCCGTATGTTATTTTTGACCATTCACCTCTTGGGGATATGTCTCTATATGCCGTATTGTATCATCATCCTGCTCAAAAATCAATCGCAAAATTTGTGAACGATATATTTTCCATTGAAACTGGCAATTTTCACGCGGATCACCGGTTTCGCCTGATTCAGCAGGGCTTACGGGTGATAATCAATTATTATAAAAGGCGCGCCGAGGGGGTAGTTCATATCAAAAGCAACGAAAAATTCACGCAGCGGGCAGAGCTTGCCATCGAAAACGCATGCGCAGCGGCGGGTGAGCTGGGTCACGGCTATGTCGGCACTGAGCATCTGCTGCTCGGCATCATCGCGGAGAAGGACGGCCTCGGCGCGCGCATTCTGCGCTCTCAGGGGCTCGACGGCGAGCGGCTGCGCGGCATCATCATCCGCCGCAGCGGCGTCGGCAGTCCCGACAAAGCCGAGCCAGGGGCTGACCGAGCGGGCACAGCGCGGTGGAGCGCGCCGCGGAGGCGCGCTGCCTTCAGCAAAACATTTGCTCGAGCACCTGCTGCATCGGCCTGCGTCAGAGCGCAGGCCGCCGCCTCGCGCGCGAGGCCGGCTGCGACCTCAACGATATTTACACAGACATTATGGCCGTGTTCGGAAATCCCGACTTCCGCAGCAAGCCGCAGACGGGCGCGGCGCGCAGCACGATACGCCGCGCAGGACGCGCGTGCTCATTCTCGACACAGCCGCGACCTGACCGACCTCGCCGCAGGCGGAGCCTTCGACCCCGTCGTCGGGCGGACGGAGGAGATACGCCGCGCGATACAGATCCTCTCGCGCCGCAGCAAGAATAACCCGGTGCTCGTCGGGGAGCCGGGCGTCGGCAAGACCGCCGTCGCGGAGGGCTTGGCGATGTGCGTTGCGCAGGGGCAGGCACCGGCAGAGCTTAAAAACAAGCGCATAGTGTCGCTGGATATCCCGGCGATGCTCGCAGGGACAAAGTACCGCGGGGATTTTGAGGAGCGCGTGAAGTCCGTGCTGCGCGATGTGCGCCGCGCGGGTGACATCATCCTCTTTATAGACGAGCTGCACACCATCATCGGCGCGGGCAGCGCCGAGGGCGCGATAGACGCGGCAAACATCCTCAAGCCCGCGCTCGGCCGCGGCGAGGTGCAGATAATCGGCGCGACGACGCCGGAGGAATACCGGCGGCACATCGAAAAGGACGCCGCGCTCGAACGGCGCTTCCAGCCGGTGAAGGTCGGCGAGCCCGACCGCGAGCAGACGATGGAGATGCTGCGCAGTGTGCGCACACCGCTTGAACGGCACCACGGCGTCAGGCTCACTGCCGGGGCGATGCGCGCGGCCTACGAGCTCTCCGTGCGGTATATAAACGACCGCTTCCTGCCGGACAAGGCCATCGACCTGCTCGATGAGGCGGCAGCCGCAGTACACGTCGCGGGCGAGCGGATAACCGTCGAGACGCAGGACGTGGCGCAGGTCGTGTCCATGTGGACGGGCGTACCCGTGACGGGGCTTGACGCAGACGAGAGCCTGCGGCTCTTAACGCTGGAAAAGCAGCTGCGCGAGCGCATCATCGGGCAGGACGAAGCCGTCTCCGCCGTGGCGCGCGCGATACGCCGCGGGCGCGTCGGGCTCAGGATCCGGGCAGGCCGGTCGGTTCGTTCCTGTTCTTAGGCCCCACGGGCGTCGGAAAGACGGAGCTGTGCCGCGCGCTGGCCGCGACCGTCTATGGCGACGAGGGCGCGATCATACGGCTCGATATGTCCCGAGTATATGGAGAAGCACTCGGTCAGCCGCCTGATAGGCTCCCCGCCCGGCTACGTCGGCTACGAGGACGGCGGCCAGCTCACCGAGAAGGTGCGGCGCAAGCCGTGGTCAGTTGTGCTGTTCGACGAGATAGAGAAGGCGCACGAGGACGTGTGGGGCATCCTTCTTCAGATCATGGACGACGGGCACCTCACAGACTCAGCGGGGCGGCGCGCATAGACTTTTCAAACACGGTCATCGTAATGACCTCGAACATCGGCGCGAAGGCGATAACCGAAAACCGCCCCGCAGCTCGGCTTCACCTGCGGTGCGGAGCCCGACGGTGAGACGATGCGCAGCCGCGTCATGGAGGAGCTGCGCGCGACCTTCCGACCGGAGTTTCTCAACCGTGTGGACGAGACAATAATCTTCCGCCGTCTCGGCGAGGAGGACATGCTGGAGATCACGCAGACGCTGCTCACAAGGGTCGCCGAGCGCTTCAATGCACTCGGCCTTGAGCTGAGTGTGCCGCCGGAGACGGCGCAGTGGCTGGCGCACGAGGGCTATGATGAGCGCTTCGGCGCAAGGCCGCTGAGACGGACACTGCAGCACAGCCTTGAGGACACCGCGGCGGACATGCTGCTTGACGGACGCATTGCTCGCGGGGACAGGGTCACAGCGGTGGCCGCGGACGGCGGGATCATACTTGTCAGGGACGGCGGCAGCTGAAATAAAACCCACCGGGGATATTCCCGGTGGGTTCGTCAGTTTCAGCGTTCTATCTTTCCCCAGCCCTTTAACGGCAGGCGCTGCATCGCGCCGAATATCTTGGACTTCATGTCCGGGTACTGCACGCTCATGGTTTTCAGCAGCTGCTTTATCTCATAGCGCTTGCTGCCCTTGTCCTCCGGGCAGGGGTTCTCAACGATGGGCACATTCAGCTCGCGCGCGAGGTTCGTTATCTTCTGCTCCCCGGCGTAGATGAGCGGGCGTATCTGGGTCACGCCCGAGCGGTCAAGGAAGGTCACGGGCTGGAAGCAGCTTATGCGCCCCTCGAACAGCAGGCTCATCATATAGGTCTCGACTGCGTCGTCAAAATGGTGGCCGAGCGCGAGCTTGTTCAGGTTCCGCTCACGCAGGACGTTATTGAGCGCGCCGCGGCGCATCTTCGCGCACAGCGAGCAGGGGTTATCCTCCTTGCGCACATCGAAGACGATCTCCTTGATATCAGTTTTGACGCAGGTGTACGGTATATCGAGTTTCCCGCACAGCTCGCGCACGGGCGTGAAGTCCATGCCCTCGAAGCCCAGCTCTATCGTCACGGCCTCAAGCTCGAACGGCTCCGGGTAATACTGCCGCAGGCAGTTGAGCGCGAGGAGCAGGACCATGCTGTCCTTCCCGCCGGACACGCCGACGGCCACGCGGTCGCCCTCCTGTATCATGCGGTAATCGTCCACGGCGCGGCAGACGGTTCCGGTAAAGTCACTCAATGCGTCTCTCATGTTTTTTCTCCTTCGGCAAAACAAAAAATCGAATTTAGATTTGCAGAGATTTTTGGCGGATTCCAGAGCATTTGCGAGCTTTGAAAATCAGAATCAAATTTAGTGTTGACACGCCCGGTTCCTTGTGATATAAAGATAAAGCGCGTTTGGGATATATTGTACTTTCGCGCGCATGAAATGTCAAAACATTTATCACTTATATGGAGGCAAGAACATGTCCACTACTATGCTGACCAAGGAGACCGTTGAGCGTAAATGGTACATCCTTGACGCAGCCGGCAAGCCCATGGGCAAGACCGCTGCACTGGCCGCCGATATTCTCCGCGGCAAGCTCAAGACCGATTATACTCCTCATGTTGACTGCGGTGACTATGTCATCATCATCAATGCTAAGGACGCTGTCCTCACCGGCAAGAAGCTGGAGCAGAAGTACTACCGTACCCACTCCGGTTATCCCGGCGGCCTGAAGGAGACCCAGTACAAGACCCTGATGGCAAAGAAGCCCGAGCTCGCGATGCGTCTGGCTGTCCGCGGCATGCTGCAGAAGAACACCATCGCACAGTGGCAGCTCAAGCGCCTGAGGATCTTCGCAGGCAGCGAGCACACCCACGCAGCCCAGAAGCCCGAAGTCTGGGATCGCTAAGAGGAGGTAAAAGAATATGGCAACTTATAAGTGCAAGAAGCCCTACATGTACGGTACCGGCCGCAGAAAGTCCTCTGTTGCCCGCGTTCACCTCATCCCCAACGGCACCGGCGCTATCACCATCAACGGCCGTGATATAGACGATTACTTCGGTCTCGAGACCCTGAAGCTCATCGTCCGTCAGCCCCTCGTCGCCACCGGCACTGTCGGCAAGGTCGACATCGAAGCTACCGTCGCAGGCGGCGGCGTTTCCGGTCAGGCCGGCGCTATCCGTCATGGTATCTCCCGCGCACTGCTCCTCGTCGATGACAGCTACCGCGCACCTCTGAAGGCCGCAGGTCTCTGACCCGTGACCCTGAGAATGAAGGAGCGTAAAAAGTACGGTCTCAAAGCAGCCCGCCGCGCTCCGCAGTTCAGCAAGCGCTAAACTTTATCAAAAGTGGTCAAAATCCCCGGAACTACACGGTTTCCGGGGTTTTCCCTTTCAAATGGTTTGACGCAATTTGACAGGACGAAGCCTCTTTTAACCCGTTTTCTATGGGTTAAATGGTGGACAACCACCCCAAAAAGAGGGCTTATGGGTTAAAAAATAGGACAACCGAGACGCGATTTGGGGCTGCCAAGGGAATGTTTATTTATACATCACCAAGATACCTTTTTCGTGAAAACGGTTTGTCTGAATCTGACCTAATTTGAACAAAAGAGAATAAATCTAATCGCCAAGCGCTCAGTATTTTTTACTGGGCGCTTTTTGCGTTTCCGGGGGATTTCATTCCGGGATCAGAAAAAGCCATAGAACAATGCTAGGACTGCTGAGGAAGCCGCCTATGGGGAGTACAAGGAGAACCTGCGCCGCACCGCCGAGAATTTCCGTATCACCGACGATCATCTAGGCGAAGGCGGCCCCAAAGCCAAGTTTCAGGCCAATATCGAGGCAATCAAGCTGCTGAAATACCTGGAGGAAACCACCGGGCAGGCAACGCCGGAGCAGCAGGAAGTCCTCTCCCGGTATGTGGGCTGGGGTGGCCTTGCCGATGCTTTTTGACCCTGACGAGGAAAGCTGGAGTAAGGAATATGCCCAGCTGAATGAGCTGCTGACCCCGGAGGAATACGCCGCCGCCAGAGGGTCCACCCTTAATGCCCACTACACCAGCCCACGGTGATCCGCGCCATCTATGAGGCCCTGGGCCGCGTGGGTTTTGAGACCGGCAACATTCTGGGCCGTCCTGCGGTGTGGGTAATTTCTTCGGTATGCTGCCGGAGGAAATGCAAAACAGCCGTCTGTACGGCGTGGAACTGGATTCCATCAGCGGGCGGATTGCCCAGCAGCTCTATCCCAAAGCCGACATCACCGTGGCCGGATTTGAGACCACCGGCAGGCGGGATTTTATGACCTCGCTATCGGCAATGTGCCTTTCGGCCAGTACCAGGTCGGGACAAAGCCTACGACAAGGCTAAGATGGCTGAAAGCATCGAAAATGTCCTCATTTAAGCAATAGAGCTACACGAATTGTAAATTTTCGTGCAGCTCTATTGCGTTTTTCTGTTTTATATGCTAAGATAGTAAAGTAGTTAGCTTACTTATTTACTTTTTGGAGGTGATTGAGTGGCAAAAAAAAGAATACGCAGAAGGGAGCTTCGGCGCATATTTCGTAAAAGCTTATTAAAGACCATGACTATTCACAAGCGAAATTTGCTTCGGACTTAGGTGTGTCGAAAACATATCTGTTCGATGTGTTTAATGGGCGAGTAAAAAGCCACCCACCCCTGATATGCAAGACCGTATTGTTGAGCTTTTACGCCTGACTGATGATGAGAAGAATGATTTTTTACAGTAAGGCGGCTGATGGGCGGCATGAGCTACCTAAAGATATTGTCGAGTATCTTACAAATAATCAAGCTGAGATTGATGGTCTCAGAGAAAGAATGAGGGGCGTAATTATGGCGGAACAGATAAATAAAAATGATTATATAAATCATCCTGACAGAATTGGCGGATTTAATTACTATTCATTGGGAGAAAACCTACCATTAAGCAATTACAGCAAAACAATCTTATTTCAAGTAAGACAAGAAAATTTCAAAATAAAAAAAGCCGATGCTATTGTGACGGATGACGAAAAAGATATCGTTGTGTATATAGAGAACAAAAGATATAGGAAAGCTTTCTACAGCTGATGATATTCAGTCTGCTATCGACCAAGAGATTGATGTTGCCAAAAGCTGTAAATGCGCCTATTTTTGTAGTTGGTGATACAGTTGGACAATTTATTGGATAAATACGCTCACTGGCGAGAGAATTATATCAGAAGATGGCACTGAACTTAGAGTGGTCTTTAAGCCTAATGAAAACAAGAGGCAACTCGAAAAGTTAATAAAATATATTCGTCTTTCTATTTTCTGCTACAACGGCTTAGTTAAAAAAAAGGTTGTCTATTTAGACTTAACTGATTTAGCAACGGCTGTTCATCCATAGTTGCCAGAACTTA
>VOFK01003832.1_pt1 | contig 19469 bp, 15 predicted proteins | sample 5384121 | NCBI WGS metagenome assembly VOFK01 (sample SAMN12384730, study PRJNA508395) | human gut metagenome | isolation source: healthy gut J | host: Homo sapiens
TCAATTGTACTTCGTTCGGTTACGTGTTGCTACGAAAAATGGCTTGACTGAGCCATCGGCCAATGGCAGTAATGGACAAGCTTGAACGAAATAACGTTTCATGGGATTTACCGACATCAACTCTGTTCTTGAAAAGTACCCGAAGACCGAAATACACTGATGTTCTCTAGAGCTACTGCATGAGGTCCAATCTGCGCATCTCCAAACAATACGTAATGCAAAAAAGAGATTACCATAAATTCAAAAATGAAGGAAGCAAAAACGTAAACCATTGCATACGTGGTAACACGCGAAAGATAAATATGCGGCGCTGAAACGCATTGCCGATTATTATCCGCAAATTTACGGTATTATCTTCTGCCGTACCCGCAAGGGAGCAACACAGGAAATTGCCGACAAATTGATACAGGACGGTTATAATGCCGACTCGTTACACGGCGAGCTGAGCCAGGCACAGCGCGACCTGGTGATGCAGAAATTCCGTCAACGTCACCTGCAACTGCTGGTTGCCACCGATGTGGCTGCTCGCGGACTGGACGTAAATGACCTGACACACGTCATTAACTACGGTCTGCCCGATGATACCGGAAAGCTATACCCACCGAAAGCGGACGTACCGGACGCGCCGGAAAGACAGGTATCTCTATCGCTATCATCAACTTACGCGAAAGGGGAAAGATGCGCGAAATAGAACGTATCATCAACAAAAAGTTCATTGTGGGCGAAATGCCAACCGGCAAGCAAATCTGTGAACAGCAGCTCATCAAGCTGATTGATGACATAGAAAAGGTAAAAGTAAACGAGGAAGAAATCGAATCTTTCCTACCGGGTATTTACCGCAAACTGGAATGGCTCTCGAAAGAAGATTTGATAAAGCGCGTAGTGTCTATGGAATTCAACCGCTTTTTAGAGTATTACAGTAATGCACCCGAAATTGAAACGCCGACCGTAACCGACCGCCGCGGTGAACGCGAACCCAGAGAACGCAAGGAGCACGGCAGCAGTCGCGAAAAGACAGAACGCAAAGCAGAAAAAGGGATATACACGCCTTTTTCCTGAATTTAGGCAAGACAGACGGCTTCTATGCCAACCAAATTATTGAGCTGATTAACCGCAACATGAAGAAGCAGCGCACCACTATCGGAAGAATAGACCTGATGCAAAACTTCTCTTTCTTTGAAGTGGCGGAGAAGCAGGCAAATGATGTTATCAGCGCCCTTAATAAAGTCAACCTGAACGGACGCAAAGTAGTAGTGGAAGTAGCAGGTGAAAACAGTGGAAAAAGCGATAACGGAGGACGCAAAAACAGCAGTTCTCGAAAATCGGCTTCTACTAAGGAGAAAACTGCCAAATCCGCTTCTCCCAAGGCAGCAAAAGAAAGAAAGCTTAGCCGTGCCGAACGCGGATATACCGAAGAGCGCGGTCCGAAGAAGCAAGATGACTGGAAACAGTTTTTCAACAGCGACAACAGCAAGAAAAAAAGCAGCAAACTGAAAGGGGAAGAACCCGACTTTAACGAAGAAGGCTGGGCACGCAGAAAAAAACAAAAATAAAATCGTTTATAAGAGAAAAAAGGGAGCATCAAAAACTGATGGTACTCCCTTTTTTTATCACCAAAACATGCGGGAAAAACAATAAGCATTCCTCACCCCAAAATGCTTACTCCACTAATTTCAATTCATTAATCAAACGCGTAGACTTTCCATATTTCTCAATCATATAAAGTACATAGCGAATATCCACCCCAATACAACGCTGTAAATTGGGTTCATAAATAATATCACTGCTCATCGCTTCCCAATTCCCATCAAAAGCTAATCCTATCAGCTCTCCATTTCCATTAAACATACCGCTGCCGGAATTTCCTCCTGTAATATCATTATCGGAAATAAAACAAACATTCATATTTCCATCTTCTGCCGCATAACGACCGAAATCTCTGTTCTCCAGCAAATCAATGACGGAGGGAATGACTTCGAAATCGCTATCGCCTTTGTATTCACGTATCTTATCGAAGATACCCTTGATCGTTGTATAATAAGTATATTCTAATGCATCTTTTGGCGAGTATCCGCCAATCATTCCGAAGCTGAAACGCATGGTAGAGTTAGCATCCGGGTAAAAATCCTTATCTGATTCCATCTCACGCACAGCCTCATTAAGTAAACGCTCATTCTTTTCTATTTTCATATTATCATCATCTGCAGCCGCACTGAGTTCGTAAGATTTCACCAACATATCAATGACAAACGAAATAGCCGGGTCTTCAAAAAGAACATAAGTACTGTCCTTTTTCACTACACGTTCAAATCCTCGGGGAGTATCCAATTCTGTGTGGCTGTATAAATCGTCCACATACGCCTGATAATCACCTTTGAACTTCTTTTCTATAGTAGCATAAGTTTCCGAAAGGCTCTCCGGCTCTACTACTGCCGCATATTCTTTAAGCATAGCCACAAAAACTTTCTTATCAATGTCCAAATCAATATTGGCATAAAGTTCCAACAATTGACGAACCCTCTCTTCCAAAACCGATTTTTCCGCTTCAAAATCAAAGTTCAGGACAGACCATGCAGCAGTAACCAACTCGGGACCATTGGCAAAACATTCACCAAAATAAGCCATTGCACGGGCATTCTTATAACGATTGCGATAACTGTCTTCCAACTCCGTCAATATCCCGGCATACTTGTTTCGTTCTTCCGGCTTCCGATGAATCCATTCCGTCAGTTGATGTTCCAACCGACGTTTTTTCCCGATAATATTCAGCTTTTTAATAGACTGATTCATACCAATGCTATTCTTCCAATAGTTGGCACTTTGAGCATACTTCGAAGCATATTTTATACGAACAGCATCACTTTTCTCCATTGCATCTTTCCAAATAGCCTGTTTGATAGCACGAACATCTATTTTTGCCATATTATCGGCATTCATACGTTCTTCCACACCATAAGAAGACAAATAACGGCTGGTAGTCCCGGGATAACCCATCGTCATAAAAAAGAACCTTCCTTATAACCTGCCAAGGAAATAGGAGCATAATAATCAGGATGATAAGGAACATTATCTTTAGAATAAGCTGCCGGTTCGTTATGAGTATCCGCATAGATACGAAAAACGGAAAAGTCTCCGGTATGCCTCGGCCAAACCCAGTTATCGGTATCTCCCCCAAACTTGCCAACCGAAGAGGGAGGAGCATAGACTAAGCGAACATCATAATAATCCTTATACACAGACAGATAATATTCATTGCCGGCATAGAAAGACGAAACAACTGCCCGCAGTAAAGTGTCATTCTTCACTGCTTCGTCAGCAATCAGTGTAGAAAGAGAGTCTACAATCAAAGAACGATTATCTTCAGTCACATCTTGCGGTAAGGCCTGTAAAATGCGCTCTGTCACATCTTCGGTACGAACAAGAAAACTGACAAATAAATCGGGATTGGGAAGTTCGTCCGATAACGAATCGGCCACAAAACCATTACGCAGGTAGTCATGCTTCACCGTGCTATGCTGCCGGATAGCATCGAAACCACAATGATGATTGGTGAACACCAAACCATCCGGAGAGACAACCACTCCGGAACAGAAACCTCCAAAACTGACCACAGCATTGGAAAGTGCAGCACCGCCGGGATTATATAATTGCCTGGGAGTAAGATTCAACCCCATATCTTTCATCACTTGTTTAGTCTGCTTGCTCAGGCAGCAAGGCAACCACATACCTTCATCAGCCCATATATATATAGGTAAGAAGACGAGCAACATCAATATTTTTTTCATGGCACGAGTGTTTTGCTTGGTGTCCTGTCTTTATTCCACCACTAATTTCAGTTTCTTTGCTCCGACACGGGCTTTCAGCCATTCGGTTATCTTTTCCTGTTCCTTCTCGCTGGGGTGCTTCGCAAATTTCATCAAAACCAAAGTTAATGTATCCATGCGTGTCGAATCAACGGAAAGTTCTACTGTTTTTGCCATTGCAATGGTTTCGGCCGACGGATAAAGCACCTTCAGTTCAGGAATGATTTTCTTGTCTACCGCATTATAAGCGGCATAAACTTTCAATTCTTCTTCCAGCTCATGTATCTTGTTCTGTTGCTCCAACAAACGCTTTTCACTATTCTTATAGAAATCTTCCATGACCTGGGCCTTCAAGCTTCCTATGTCCATAGCCTCATTATTCATCCCCTGCATGACAATCAATTTCGTACCGGCCAAATTATAATGTTTCAAATTATCTTTAGCAGCAGCAATCTCTGTTGCAGGAACTTCATTACCAATCAGCACAACACGAATTTCCTTATTCTCATACGAAATCTTACGGTCAATGACCTGTGTATCGGGAAAATTCAGTTCTTCGCTGATGAAATTATTGGCAGATGCCGTATAGATGGTATTCTTCACAATACCATATGTCAGATATATTGCCGGACACATGGTAGCCAAAGTAATGATAACAATGTACTTTTTAACCAATTTCTCACGCTCTTTGTCCACAAACTCTTTCCGCTGGAAGTGCATCACGCGCACTCCAATGAAAGTTGCCAAACTAATAAATACCGAATTAATGAAATATAAATAGAAAGCGCCCAAGAAATAAAGCAGGTTTCCCGTTGCCAACCCGAAGCCGGCGGTACACAAGGGGGGCATCAATGCAGTGGCAATGGCTACCCCCGGAATCACATTGCCCTTTTCCTTGGTGGAAAGCGCAATAATACCTGCCAAACCGCCACATAAAGCTATCAAAACATCATAAATAGTAGGCGAAGTTCGTGCCAGCAATTCCGATTGCACTTCATCCAAGGGAGTCAGTGAGAAATATAAAGTGGCAGTAATAACACTGAAAACAGTCGCTATCAGATAACTCTTCAACGACCGTTTCAGCAGTTCAAAGTCATTCTGCCCGATAGCCAATCCCACTCCCATGATAGGGACCCATCAAAGGAGATATCAACATGGCATGCCGATGATTACCGCCGTAGAATTGACATTCAGTCCCAAAGAAGCAATGAAAAAATGGCAAATATCAGAATCAAAGGTTAGTACCTTTAAACTCCACTCCATTACGGATAGACTCGACAGTCACAGCTTCATTATCCTTATCTTTGCCCAAATCAAAATATTCATGAAGGAACTGCCTGATATAAGGCATATTCTTCAAATCGTTTTTTAACTTACCTTTAATGTCAGCCATAATTATTTCTTTATAAACCGATTAATAACAGGAATCTGATGCAATGGAAAATCTACCTTTATGATGTATGCCACAAAGAGCATCAGCAACACCGTACGAACAGACAGTAACAAAAAAATGTTCTGAAAAGGAAGGTATTCCGATATACCAAACAATACAAGTGCCAATGCAACATATTTACCTATCGCTTTCAAATCATAATGAATGGGGTACTTCTTCTGCCCCACAAAGTAAGAGAGCAACATAGCTACCGCATATCCGGCAAATCCCGCCCAGGCACATGCCATATAACTGTACAAGGGAACAAAAATCACATTAATCAAGATTAAAACGATGCAACCGGCAAATGAAAAATAGGCCCCCCACTTGGTCTCGTCAATCAGTTTGTACCAAAATGAAAGATTAAAGAAAATACCCATAAAAATTTCAGCCGCCATCACAATAGGTACCACCCGCAATCCTATCCAATAGTCGGGAGCAAGAATGTATTTCAATATATCCAAATAAAACATAACAGCCAAAAAAGCCAATAATGTGAAAATAATGAAGTACTTCATCGCCTGTGCATAAATAATCTTGCTATCCTTGTCCCGGCTCTTTCCAAACACAAAAGGTTCATAAGCATAACGGAATGCCTGAGTGAGCATTGCCATAATCATGGCAATCTTGCTGCAAGCGCCATAGATGGCAAGTTGCGTCTTGGCCTCCACCTTATCGGGATATATATGACGAAAAATAATCTTATCTGCCACTTGGTTCAAAATACCTGCCACTCCCAATATCAGAATAGGATAGGAATATATCAGCATTCGCTTCGCCAATGGCTTGTCAAAACCTCCGTTAAATTTGAGATAAGGAACCATCAGTACCATGATGACCGAGGTGCAAATCAAATTAAAGAAAAAGGCATAAAAAACATCACTACCCTTCATCACTACGTAATAAACTAAATTCAGAGTGATATTGAGCAGAATGAAAAGAAGTTTCAGAGCGGCAAAACGTATCGGACGTTTCTTATAACGCAGATAAGCAAACGGAATGCACTGAAACGCATCCATCGCAATTACCAGTGCCATCATGCCGATATACCAAGGATGGTCGCCATAGCCCATCATGCCGGCAACCGGATGAAGAAACAGCATACACAAAGCGGCAAAAACCAAAGAAGTACTTCCCACCATAAACAGAACAGTGGAATACACACGCTCAGAGTTTTCCGTCTCCTTATTGACAAAACGGAAAAAAGTAGTTTCCATGCCATAGGTCAGAATGACCATCAGCAGCGCAGTCCAAGCATAAACTTCGGTCACCACCCCATAACCTCCCGAAGCCGCAGACATAGCTGCTGCATAAATGGGCACCAGCAAATAATTCAGGAAACGCCCCACAATGCTGCTTAGTCCATATATTGCAGTGTCTTTGGCTAATGATTTTAATCCGGCCATATTTAATCATCAAATAATGTCTTCTGACTATTATAGATACTCCGTCCCAGATGGATGTAAGCGAGTTCTGTCACTTCTCGTCCGCGAGGAGTACGTTTCAAGAAACCTTCCTTTATCAGGAAAGGTTCATAAACTTCCTCAATGGTACCGGGGTCTTCTCCCAAAGCAGTAGCAATGGTGGTCAAACCCACCGGTCCTCCTTTGAATTTATCGATAATAGTACACAAAATCTTGTTATCTATCTCATCAAGACCATAGCGGTCTATGTTCAAGGCCTCCAACGCAAACCGAGCTATCTCCACATCAATCCTGCCGGAACCTTTGACTTGCGCAAAATCCCTCACACGCCGAAGAAGTGCGTTGGCAATACGTGGAGTTCCACGACTGCGCGAAGCAATCTCACCCGCCGCCTGTACATCGCAAGGCACATTCAATATCTTTGCCGAACGGCGGATAATAGCAGTCAACACATCATCATCGTAATATTCCAAATGCAGGTTAATGCCGAAACGTGCACGAAGAGGTGCCGTAAGCAATCCGCTACGGGTAGTCGCCCCCACCAAAGTAAAAGGATTCAAGTCTAACTGAATGCTTCGAGCAGACGGTCCCTTGTCTATCATTATGTCAATCCGATAATCCTCCATGGCCGAATAAAGATATTCTTCCACCACCGGACTGAGCCGATGAATCTCATCAATAAACAGGACATCGTTTGGTCCAAACTGGTCAGGACTCCCGCCAAGTCACCGGGTTTATCGAGTACCGGCCCGGAAGTAACCTTAAAACCGACTCCCAGTTCATTGGCAAAGATATTGCTTAATGTTGTCTTTCCTAACCCCGGAGGCCCATGCAATAAAACATGGTCGAGCGCCTCGGCCCGCAAGCGAGCAGCTTTGACAAATATACGTAAATTATCCACTACCTTATCTTGCCCACTAAAGTCAGAAAAAATTTAATGGGCGTAAGGCATTCTCAAAGTCACGTTCTCTGCTTGTGAGCTGATGCTCACGTATATCAAAATTCTCTTCCATCTTTTTTGTTTCTCGCACAAAGGTACAAAAGATATTATTATAATAGAAAGAAAGATCGAGGAATTCATTTTCAGTCCCTCATCCGTCCTTTATATAAATTCATTATTGTATAAATAATTAATTATTATGGGAGTTACACTAGGTAAGAAACAATTAAACAAAGGAAGAATTTCTCTTTATTTAAATTACAGTCACAACGGCAAGCGCCGTAAAGAGTATTTAGGCATTATTCTAGAACCGCCTGTCACACCGGAAGCCAGAGCGGAGAACAAGAATAAAATATTGATTGCTAAACAACAGATTCGAGCAAAAAAAGAGCTTGAATTCTTGTCTGTCGAATATGCCTTAAATAAAACTGCAGAAACATTTGAAGATATCCTGCCCGAAGCACCAAGTAACGGACCGGACTTTTTCCGCATCATGAATGAATACCTAAGCACTTATTATAAGAAAGATAAGAAAATGGTAAAATCAACCATTCTCCACTTACGCACATTTAATAAAAAGAAAATCTTACCAATCAACAAAATTACAAGAGAATTTTGTGTAGATTTTCTCGACTATTTAAGATCTAAACTCCGTGGCAATACCCCTATTGGCTATTTCAAGAAATTCAGAATGTGCATCAATAAATGTGTTGAAAAGAAGTTAATTTCTCATAATCCGACAAATGGGATACGGTTATCGCAATTTGACGAAGTAACAAAGGAGATACTGGACATTAAAAAGAGATACAAAAATTAGCTGTTACTTCCTGCCCAAATAATGAGGTAAAAACGAGCATTTCTTTTTTTCATGTTATTGCGGATTACGTTGGTGCGACGTCTATCAATTACGATATAAGGATGTTGACTTTCCGGCAAGAAGATTAACCATCATACAACAGAAAGTACAAACACATTCCAAAAGTGCCATTTTGCATTTAAACTTAAACCACACAGCTCTCAAACTTTTACAGAAATGTAATGGAGACAGAGAAGACTTGGTTTTTCTCACTTCCTCCTACTCATATACAATCAGAATTCTTCGTAAGTGGGTAATAGACGCTAATATACGAAAGCATATTACCTTCCACTGTGCCCGCCACTCTTTTATCACAAATATCATGGCAAATGGAGCCAACATTAAAACCGCCGCTTCCCTTGCCGGCCACTCAACAACCAGACACACTGAAAAGTATGTACATATAATAGATGAACTGAAGCAAAAAGCTGTCGATAGTTTACCGGATCTAACTATCAACTATAATAAAGGTCCCTCTACAGGACCTCACCATATTAAGCCTTCCTTCTATACTTTGATATACTGAATACTACAAAGGGTAGATAGTATTCGGCACGAATACTACCTACCTGTCAAATGTCGTCAATCATTACTTTAAATGCAACTTTAAACATCTATTAAATAAGTGCCGCGTAAAATATGCAAAACTCTTATTAGACAAGGGTAAGTATACCCCGGAAGAGCTTGTCAAGCTCTGTGGATTTACATCCAGAAGTGTCTTCTATTCTGCTTTTACTAAAGAAGTTGGCATGGTCCCTTCACGGTACCCCGATAAATCATTCAAAATTCCTTTGAAATACGATTGAGTCCTTTGATTAATAATAAACAATTGAGTTTTTAAATTTATAAATTTAAAGTTTTTCTATTATGAACAAAAAATTTTTAAGTGCAATCCTGTTCAACCTTAATGGTTACCTCGGCAGGAACATTTGTATCTTGTAAGGATTACGATGACGACATCGATAACCTGCAGGGACAAATTGATGCTAACAAAGCAGGCATCGAAGAACTGAAAAAGTTAATCGGTGAAGGTGACTATGTTACCAATGTAACCAAAGATGGCGATAATATTGTTGTCTCTTTCAAAAACGCCGGAGATAAAACTATCGAGCTGAAAGATGAAGTAGGCTCAATTTGCAAAGTAGAAAACGGTGAACTTTACATTGATGGCAAAGCAACAGGCATTAAAATATCTGCAGATGCTCCTGTTACTGAATTCAAGCCGGGCTGTAAAAAAGTAGAAGATGGCAAATGGGCTGTACTTCAAGCTGATGGTACTTATAAAACAACAGGTATTCCTGCAACAGGAGTAACTGTATCTGGCTCTCAGACAGAAGGCTTTATTTTGACTTTTGTTAATGCTGAAGGCGAAGAAACTGTAATTGAATTGCCTACTGCTGCTTCTAGAATTACTAGTTTGAGCGTAGCTAACGGTGCAGAAACAACTGTAAAGTTGAACAAATATACTTTTGGCATTACTGCCGAAAATAAAAAGGCATGGGAAAAAGCTACCGGAAAAACTGTGACTTCTGCTAAATTCATCGTAGCAGATAATGCAGAGAACAAAGTTTCTGTAAGAGTGAATCCTGTAGACGTTGACGCAACGGCTATTGAATTTGTAGCTATTAACGGTAAAAATGAAGTGCTTCCTAATGTGACTTTCGTTGCTAACGAAGATAAGAACTACGCAACAGAAGTTAGAGCTGCTTATGGAAACGGACTTTACCACATGACTGTTAAACAGTTTACTTTGGCAGATGACGAGGCAAGCGATGCGTTAGATAAAGCAATGGCAAATGATAAGGGTTATTATGCTTTGACTGCCAATAAGGTTTATCGTGCAGAATATAATATGAAATTCCAAATCGAAGCTGCGACTGCCGCAATCGGTGACATTCTTGTTGACGATAAGGAGGTAGAAAAACGAAGCAGTTACTGTAGATGCCGGAAAAGCACATTCTGTAACTGTTGAGAATGAAGAAGATTTGTATGACTTATATTTGAGCGCAAGCCAAGAAGATATCAAATTGTTCGGTTTGGAATTCGACAATGAAAAAGGCACTTTCACTATCACTAAGACTCCTGACGTGGTAACTGCTGCTAATTTCGATCTGACAGTTCATACTTTGGACAATAGTGGTAAGGTTGCTGAAAAAACTATCACAGTTACTTTTATCTGATGTAATTGTTACTGATGCAGATTATGCTACTAGAACTTTGGCTATTGTTGCAAACAATACAGAAGATGTATCAAAAGACAAGAACTTCTTCACAGCTGATATGGCAACCATGACTAAGGCTTTGGGTAACGAACTTGATGCATGGAAGAGAAAAGTAGCTAATGCCAGCGTTGCATTCTACTCAGATGCGAAATGCGAAAAGGCAGTAGAAGGTGATAAAGGTGTTGTCTTGACCTTCGTTGACGCAGAAGGCAAAGAACTCACCGAAAACGCTATTAAATCTGCAGTTGACATGAAATTTGCTGTAACCAATGCTACTGCTTCTAAGGCGTTCAAAGTAAATACTGTATATTATGCAAAAGTAACATTCACTACAACAGGTGATTCTGAACTTAACTCAGTAGTTGTTCCGTTCAAGTTCACTGTTCCGACTTTGGCTAGCATGTTCGCTACAGAAGCCGCAGTGTTCAAGGGTGATGTTGCTTACGCATACATGAATGTAGCAGATCAAACTAGCGGTGAAGCTGCTTATAGCTTGAAACGTGCATTTGCTAAATATCCGGAAGTTTCTCTTGATATGGATGATGAAACTGCAATTGTAGGTGACTATACATCTGCTGATTTGGCTGACGTAGCCGAAACATTTGACGAAAACGCTAAGATTACATTGAAAGCTGATGTTGATGCAGATGAAAAGACTAACATTCCTGCCGGTTATGCAAAAGAATTAATCGTAATTGCTAGCGACAAAGACTATGAAGGATGGGCTTACGGTGAAGGTGAAGGCGAATATGTATTCAAAGTGAAAGTAATGAGCCCGATCTTTGAAGGTACTGTAACTTCTATTGAATCAGCAGTTGAAATTCCTGCAACTTCTGTAGACGGATACAAACTGGGTAATAAAGACATCCAGGGTACAACTTACAACAAGGTAGCTTACAAAGTATTGCAAGATGCTGTTAATGAAGAGGGAGGCTATTGGAAACGTCCTGAAATCGCAAGCGTAGAAGCTGCTGTAGCCAGCGACCGTGTAATTAAGATTGGTAACGACGGTAAAGCTTTTGATGCAGCTATGGCTACTGACGGAAAAACAGTAGTTGAAGGTTACATTCAGGTATTGCCACAGAATATTGCTACAACAACTGAAGAAACTATCAATGTTTCTGTAACAGATACTTGGGGATTTGTTAAAGTTAACCCGATTAAGGTTAAAGTTACCGTTGAATAAAAAGTACTTGATAAGAATAAGGTTATTCTGTAACTATCAATAAAAGAAGGGGCTGTCCGAAAATGTGACAGCCCCTTTGCTTTTTCTTCTCAAGAAAAACTTCCATTGGGGAGAAATCTAAAAGTAGAAAAAGAGAAGGCATCCACGGGTTGGATGCCTTCTCTTCTTATCAGTAAAGAAGTTTATTACTTCTTGTATTCAATTGTCGCCTGAGTTTTGATTCCTGCGTAGTCTGTGAAAGTAACCACCAGTTCACCTCCCTGACCTGCATTCAAGCCAGTAATTTTCACACCGGTATCACCTGTTTCCAAATTAACACCCGTACCTGCACTTTCTGCAGATTTAGCGAAGCCAACTACGACTGCACCTGTAGCTGCAGAACCTGTAGTCACTTTGTATCCACCTAGTTTATGATCATCGCTTGCAGATGCAGGGATAGCAGTGGTACTTACTGCAATTTCTTCATCACCATATTGCAATGCAAGACCATTTTTCGGTTTGTTTGCGGTTCCGTCTCCTGTGAGAGGTGCAATAATACCGTCTGCATTAACAGCAGCTACTGTACCTGCAACACCGTTCGTATAGTAAACCAACTTAGCTTTGTTGAAAGCAGGAGCAAGTTTCATGGTAAACTCTTTAGATACTGAGATTTCATTGTCTTCTGCACTACCGCCATTTGTCAAAGCATTAACTGTTACAACTTCGTTGCTGGCTTTTACTTTGTAATCAGTAGTTTTAAGGAAGCCATCTTTAACGACGTCATTGAAAGTAATTGAAGCTGCCTCTTTAACCTCACTATTATTAACTGCTGCTTTCTTTGTATGTATAAACATAGTCCGGCTGAGCATCAGTCATACCAGTAGTACCATCAGCCTTTTTGTTAATAGTATACAAGTTAGTCGGCATTGTAAATGCAGGAGTATTACCTGAGTTATCAATTACAGAACTTAATACGCCTTCATTCCATCCTGCATATTGATTTGCAGTATAATAGTCATCGAATTCAGGTTTAGAAACTGTTACAGGAACAATTACCTTCTTCAATTCATTACCCTGCTTATCTTTCAATGTCAAAGTCAAATTGAATGTACCGTAGATGTTTGCAAGGTCTTTGGCTGCTGTTGTATACTTGCTGCCAGCATAGTTCAGAGTAATAACAGCTTTGGTAGCATTGCGTGCAGCAATTGATGCAGCACCGCCATCTGCTTGCTTGAATGCAATTTTATCGTTGCCTGCCACATTAAACAATCCGTTAGCTGCGGTTGTGCTAGTCAGAGCAAAGAAGTTACCGTCTGCAGTAGTTACAGTTGTTTTAGTTGCATCTGCATTCTGAGCGATGTTTGCATCCAAGTTGGTAAAGATAGTACCCAAATCAACAGAGAACGAGTTCACTGTGCTGATTTTGATGCTAACCGGAGCAACAGTTTCTGTCTCAGATACAGAAGTACCTGCAATCGTAAGGGCAACGTTATTTTTAGCTATCTTGCCTGTGATATCAAGAATGTTAACAGTAACGCTTAAACCGGGAGTTGCAGCAGCAGTAGCAGGAACAGTAATGTTCATACCGTCTACCGTGATACCCTTGGCTTCGGCTAAACTTTTACTTGCGCCTTCGAATGTTAAATAAGAATCATAAGCCTGAGCTGCAGTAGCGGCATTAAGTGACAAAGTAGAAGTTCCTAAAGCCACGTTTGCACTTGCCAACCCAATATTGGCTTTATTATAAGCCGTGTTAGTCTTGCTTTCGTTTACGGTCTGAGTGTCAATAACATATTCATATCCTGTCATTACAGTACCGTTCACAGCCAAAGCATATTTCACGTTTTTATCTACACCGTTTACTTTCTTGGTGAAAGCAGTGGCAATATTGTCAGCGGTAACTTCATCGGTCATTGCAATAGCCAAATTCCATTTCCCGCTAGGTGAAGCGGCACGATCGGTTACATAGTCGCCTTCTGCAGCTGTAGCTGTAACAGTAACAGGAGCTGTTTTGCCATCAATGTCCACCAAAGTCAATTCTTGTGCACCCAAATCATAAGAAGCAGGAGTAACAGTGGCAGTTTCACTTCCCAATTGACCAATCAAGAGTTGCCCTGCAGCCACGTTGCCTTTCTTACCTGCCCAAGTTACATCGGCACCGGCTTTTGACCATGCGATATTTTTACCTGAAATCCAGTTGTTCAGAGTTGCATCAAGTGCTGTCAGAGCCGAAGAAGAAGTCGGCAGGGTAATTTCCTGCATCACGCCTGCTTCATTGGGTATGTGCAGAACCACCGAATCGCCTTTCTGTACAGCCCACGCGTTACCTGACGCCTTATATTCAGACTTCACGAATGCCTTGGTTGCATCATCATAGAAATACCAGAAGCCGTCCTTTACATAAGGAGCAGTGCTTTCTCCCTGGGAGTAGTGCCTGTAGTGGCGAAGAAACCTGTAGGAGTACCGTCGATGCTGATTTCACCTGTTGTCTTGTCGATGACAACCGTGCTGCCTGCAGGTGTGCCGGCAATAGTCAGGTTGTAAGAAGTACCGTCGCTGACAGATACTTTCAAACCGCCCTCTACAGATTCAATCTTGGTTACATAAGCGCCACCGGTGGTGACTTTCGATTCAAGGTCTGAAAGCTTTGACTTGATATCGGTCAACTCCTTGTTGATTTCGTCGATGTCATCGTCATAGTCTTTACAAGACACAAACGTTCCTGTAGAGGATACCATCAAGGCTCCGAACAGGATTGCACTTAAAAATTTTTTGTTCATAATAGAAAAACTTTAAATTTATAAATTTAAAAACTCAATTTGTTTATCGTTTTTAAAGGACTTGGTTTCATTGATTTATATGACCTGCTGTTGACGTATTTCATTCTTTCCCAATGAGTTTTCCATTGTCCCGGAGAGGCCGGAACAGGTTTCCGCAGCTTTTTCCCTCCGCTTCCGGTAATGTGCCGGTGGAATTCCCATTATTTTACCGAATGCATCATAGAACACACTTCTGGAAGTGAACCCGCAACGCTTGTCAAGCTCGGTGATATCGCATTCGTTGTTGTCTATCAGGTGCTTGGCGTGAAGGATGCGGTATTTGTTCAGCAAGTGTTTATAGTTGCATTTAAAGTAATGATTGACGACATTCGACAGGTAGGTAGTATTCGTGCCGGTTGCAATAAGAGGATATTACGTTGATTATCAGTGGTATTTGAGAAAGAGAGGTAATTCGGGATTTATCCCTTATTTTGTATAGATTCCATATAAGCATTCATAATCTTGGTTATAGATTATGGCAGAAGCAATCTTGACAAGGACTTGATTTTATGGCGGGAAATAAAACAAGGCGGAAGAAAGCTTCATGCTTCTCTTCCGCCTTGTTATGTTAAATAAAAGGATATATCCGGTCATCCAACTGTTCTATTTCTTCGATGCTTAATCCGGTTACAGCAGCAATGGCTTCAACGGACATTCCACCGGACCTTAAATTGCGGGCTACGGAAAGAATGCCTTCTTTGCGCCCTTCTTTTCTTCCTTCTTCTTTTTCGATTCCTTCCTTCAACCCTTCCTCTTTCCCCTGATTTTTAGCAAAAGAAATCGTTGCCAGATTATCCCTGTATACTTTGATGCTCTCATCATACTTCATACGCTCCTCTTTACTCAGGGAAGCGATATCCACAATCTTCTCTAGTTTTTCAAAGACGGCTTTGCGCGCTTTGAAAGGAAGTCTGTTCAGCGTTTCCATATTCTTGAGTATATATATCCAACGTTCAAAATCCGTCTCGCATTCCTCTTCCTCCTTGTTGAAAGAAGGAAGCTCGATAAAAATAAACCGCAGCTTGTCCGAAAACACTTCGTGCGTGTCACGGTCCGAAAGGACAATGTCCGTGCGGAGCTTGTGGGGAGTGTCCTCCAGACGGAAGTTCATGAAGAAGACACCGTAAACGGCCTTCAGGTCAAACTCCCAGCGGGCTCCCTTCTCACCCTGACGCGTAATGGTATGCGAAAGATAGAACAACGCACGCCCTTAAAGTTCGTCTGCTGCCGGTTCTGCATCTTGTCCACGATGATATGCTCCCCTGCCTCCGTGGTGCAATAGATGTCATAAATAACACCCCGGTCACCCATGTATTCGGGTAACAACTCTTTATCCAGAAAAGTGATGTCCTTTATGGACCTCTCACCCACCAGCAGGTCGTTCAGGAAGTCTATGAGCAAATCCTTGCTGACCTCCTGGCCGAATATCTTCTTGAAACCCACGTCCGTAAACGGATTGATAAATTTTCCCATGCCGCTTTATTTTTAGCAAAGATAATCTTTTAAGGGAACCGACAAGAAGGAGGGACATTTTATTTATGGGATTTATTTTCCTCTTTTACGGAAACATGATAATAACGAAAAAAACGTTTTTTTATTTGATGACAGTATAACATTAGTGTGAGGATTGTATGCCTCTTTCGTTTTACTCTGACAACATCCCATTTCTTCCCTTGCCTGTTAATATTATTTTTTGATGAAATTGTGGAATACCTCCAATGCTTATATGGAATCTATACAATATAAGGGATAAATCCCGAATTGCCTCTCCTTCTCAAATACCATTGATAATCAACGTAATATCCTCTTATTGCAACCGGCACGAATACTACCTACCTGTCAAATGTCGTCAATCATTACTTTAAATGCAACTATAAGCACCTATTGAATAAATACCGCACCCTTCACGCCAAGCACCTGATAGACCACAACGAATGCGATATCACCGAGCTTGACAAGCGTTGCGGGTTCACTTCCAGAAGTGTGTTCTATGATGCATTCGGTAAAATAATGGGAATTCCACCGGCACATTACGGAAGCGGAGGGAAAAAGCTGCGGAAACCTGTTCGGCTTCTCGGGACAATGGAAAACTCATTGGGAAAGAATGAAATACATCAACAGCAGGTCATATAAATCAATGAAACCAAGTCCTTTAAAAACGATAAACAAATTGAGTTTTTAAATTTATAAATTTAAAGTTTTTCTATTATGAACAAAAAATTTTTAAGTGCAATCCTGTTCGGAGCCTTGATGGTATCCTCTACAGGAACGTTTGTGTCTTGTAAAGACTATGACGATGACATCGACGAAATCAACAACAAGTTGAACACGCTCGAAACCACTGTCGCAGAACTTCAGAAAAAGATTGTCGACGGCGCATACGTTAAGTCGATTACTCCCAATGCAGAAGGTTTTGTCGTTACGATGAGTGACGGTACTACCACTACCATCAAGTCAGCCAAAGGCCAGGACGGTAAAGACGGTACTCAGTGGACTATCACTGAAGACGGATACTGGGCTTGCGATATGAAAAGACCGATGTAAAGGCAGTAGGTGTTGACGGTCAGGATGGCCAGCAACAAGTGAAGAAAGAAAAACGGCAAGCACTTGTGGAACCAACCGACTTTGAAGAAGTAGCCGTGGGTGCTTCAGCCGCTACAGGCATTCCTTTTATTATGAAGATGCGACAGACCCCAACTACACCATCTTATTTTATCTACGATGAAAACGGAGCAAACAAAGAAAGAAATCCGTTTGCCTATGAACGCAGGATTGGGACAGATTGTAGTGTTGAATAGTAACCTGAATATTAACTATAGTACTTTCAACGGTGTACACAAAAGCGGTAAGACTGCCGAATGGGGAGGCTCGAAGGCATTGCCCGAAATGGGAGAATATATGCTGACAGCCAACAGCAATGCATATTATGTACAGGTTATCCCGGCTGACTATGACATCAGCAAGCTGAACTTCAAACTGGTGAATACCAAGGGCGACGTGGCTCCTATCACATTGGGTACTCCCTGTTCCTTGCTCGGACGCAGTGGAAAGAGCTGTATCTGAAAGCGGTGTTTATGCCATTCCTTTCGAATTGAACGAAATGACAGACCAGACTTTGGACGAATATGTGAAGAACATTCGCAACAAAGCCCTGTCGCTGGTTGCTACAGAAACTGTACGCTCTACTTACACCAATGCTTTGAGTATATTTAAAGCTTCTAATGAATTTGGTGACTTTAATCCAATGGTATCTGTTGCCGTAGAAGACCTTGGAAACCCCGTTGTTATCGCACCGAGCTACAACGCCCAAAATGTATATGATACATATTTGCGCATGGATGCCGGTTCTAAGGCTGACTCTGTGAAATACGGAATCAAGTTTGACGGAATGACCATTTCTTATAACAAGGACATCAAGAAAGGTACAAGCATGACATTCGTTGTTAACGAGTTGAATGCCAAGGCTATGATTAACCCGAATCCTTCAAAGGTTACGGTTGTCTTTGGAGAAGCTGCAACAACTCCTGCCAAAGAATTCTTATTCGAGGAACAAACTCACAATGCTGTGGCTGTTTATACAGACAAGACTACTAGCAAAGAGGTAAATAAGCAGTATCTGGATGTTGACTTTGCCGAATTCTTCAAGACGATTACTCCTCAAGAAGGTGACCGCATCGTTTGGAATAAAGATGTTAGATACTCAAGAATGGAACTGGTATGGACTCCGGTTGATAAGGATGGCAACTTGATGGATGAAGTATATGTAACCGAATCCTTAAGTGGTGGTTATGATAAGGCACAATTACTGTCTGATGCAGGAAAAGCAGAAGGAATGGCCAAGTTTACAACTTTGAGAATCCCGTTCAAGAAGAACTATCCGGGCATTCAGTTGGGTAACGGTACATTGACTGCCAAAGTTCACTTCTACAACAGTGATGCTGAAACAGAAACAGTGGCTATCATTCCGTTCGTTATCAATAATCCGACTGCTGCTGAAATCGCTTCTTGGTATTCTTTGGAATAAGACAAATAATTTTGTTAATGGTACATTGACTGCGTTTGTTGATGGAGGTTCAGATGCAACAGTTAAATTAAGTGACAACTTTGAAGCAATTGATGCTGCTGGCATCACACTGAATATCTATGCTAAAAGAAAGCCAGAAAGACAACAACAAACCTTGTATACTCTAACATGACCATCGGTTATCCGTCAGCTATTTTCAAAGGCATGGCAGCTGATGCATACGAAAATAGAGGTAAAGCTAAGAAGTTGATGACTTGGACAGGTTATGATACCTATATCTCAACAACTAAAAACTGCTATTGATGGTTCTGCTACTGAATCTGATATTACCAACATGACCAACTACATCAGTAGTGCAGAGTTGACATTGAAGGGTACTAGAACTGATACTCCTGCTAATGCCGATGCATACTTCAACAACGCTTATACAATCAGTAAGGCCTAGTAGAAGTGAAGGCTTTGGGTAAAGGTACAAATTCGATGCTAACAGTCATAGTTGGACAACAGGTGATGACCGTTCATTCGGTATCAGCAACATCAAACTGGTTATCAAGAACACTGCCGAAACTAAGCTTGACCAAATCAGCTTCTCTATATTTGCAGATTCCTTCTGTAAAGCATGAGTATATCAAGCTGAGCAATGCTCTTTCATAATTTAATACAGACTACATTCTTCGGTACATTCTCATTGCTGAAACAACTTGGGAACTAAGAAGTATGAATTGGGTCAGCACTGCAATTAAAGTCTAAGCAATACGTAACTGAACGAAGCAATGTAAATTGA
>VOFK01000740.1_pt1 | contig 19458 bp, 32 predicted proteins | sample 5384121 | NCBI WGS metagenome assembly VOFK01 (sample SAMN12384730, study PRJNA508395) | human gut metagenome | isolation source: healthy gut J | host: Homo sapiens
ATCCGTTTGATAAAGGCAGTTGCTATATGAGGAAGTTATCTCCTGTGAACGGCCTCAAAATAATTGGCATATATCTTTATATAATGCTTTTTATATTGAATTCGTTATATGTGGAATTTGCTAACTTCATGCTACAGGATGAAAGCACCCTACATCTTCGTCGGTTTAGAAAGAGCCGTTACGGCGGTACTGTCTGCACCAACATCTTTTCCTTTATCGGTTTGATTTCCGATATGCTTTTACCCCATATATCAGCAATGCGAAAGATCGTTGACATATATTTTCTATATGTTGATACATGTCTTACAGGGAGAGATTTTTTGTTGTTGAATCGAGAGAAGGTGAAATGGATGCCCGTGAAGAGAATCAATCTGGTACTTTCTAGTACTTCTACAAAAAAGTAGAGAAGACAGCTATCTCAACTATCTTCTCTCTTGCTCTTAAAAACGTCAATCTCATTACCACTCTTCTCCCGGCTCGTGCTGTGATCTTAACTCTCTCTACCTGATCGGCCCCAAGCATCACAGCCAGAATTTTTATAACACCCGATAAATTCTCTCTTCGGCATGAAATGGATACCCGATACGGAACTCCTCCCCAGTAATCCGGTATCCTGAAACCATTAAAACTATGCCCTGTGATTATGTTGGCATCAATATTATAGAATCATCTTTGGATCATAATTCAGCCAATCTATTTTCCCTCTCCCTGTATTTACGGAAACAAATGTCAATTCCAATGTTTTCCCTGATACTTCTCTAAGCTTAAATCTGACTCCACCGACATTAAAGACCTTATCCAGATCGCTGAACTGCATTTTCAACTTCATTGACTCTAATGTACTCAAATCATACCTTGCCCATTAACGAATATTTTCTTCTTTTCATGTTACTCCAGGTCTCTTTCAATTAATATTTTAACTTTCCCCCGTTCCCCTAGTCTGTATATAGATGACACTCGATATCCCCAAAGTAGCCAGGTATCATTATACCAGTCCCAATCCACCGGACCGGTACAAAGGTTCTTGTCTTCGTCGAATACAACTTGACAGCCCTTCTTGCCTAACTTCATGATATCCTCACTCCTCTACATTCAATATGTCGGCAGCAAGAATGGACAGATATTTGGGATCGTCAGCTTGTGGTATCTCCTCTGAATCAGTATAAAAGCTAGATACAGTGCATCCTCAAAACTGCTGACCTTGTGTCTGCTCAAGTTACTGGTTTGTATTCTTGTATCGAGCATTAATTCCACAACGGAATATGAAAAGTACTCCCTCATTGCCGGTGTAGTATTTCTTCAGTTTGTTCCTCACTGGTGAAACTAGGATAGCGAGGTCCCGTAATGGCATCTGTGTTAATTTAGGCATAACTGTTTTCCCGTCCGGGGTTATATAGTTCTCGCTGTCTATGTCGCTTCACACGGTTGTCAATCGTTCTCTTCTATTGTGCCTTTATAAGTATCTTCTTCATGGTCGTTTGGTTTAGTTTTTGTGAATAAATGGTTGATGTAATTCCGAATTCATTTTTGCAGATACCTGGTCAGCCCATCATATGCGTCAACTACTTGCAGTTACGTGGCATCATCCCCAGTGCTTTCAATTAATCTTGATACCCAGAGTCGGTTATAAAGTTTCCGAACACCTGCCGAGGTGCTGTAATGTATCCTGTTCGTACTTCTCGTTATGCCTGCTTTTCTGTTTTCGCTAACATCAGGACCAGAAGCCTTTTTCTCAACCTGACGCTTCAGTGATAGATTCCTCCCCAAGGGAACCACCAAAGGAACAAATTCATAATACTCCACATTTCAAATATGCTGTTTTTCATCATAGTTGGGAATTGGCGGGATCAGGTGTTTGTCATTTTTTTTAAGTGAGAGAAAAAAAAAACGCACCAAGATTTTTACCTCTTAATTGCATTCTCATTAAAATATGATATTATCTGATAAATAACGCAATTTCATATCAGACATGCAATGGTGAACCCTTTGAAATCGTTGTGACTTTTGCAAACGTTACCAGTCCGCATATAACTTCTTTGCATGTTGATATTTCTGGGAACAGAAATAACATAGTAGTTGCTGTTTGCCACATTCGAGATAATGTGCTTAATATGATAATGTGCTACTCAAGACATTAAAGCTAAAATAAATGTCGGCTCTCAATTTTTCTTTTTGGGGTGCATTATAATAATCTTCATGTACCATGATTAAGGGGTGCATTCAGAATCCTCATCAAAAATAGAATAGCCAAATGTACTCTCTCACTATATACAGTTATTATATCCGGGACTATTATAATTACAATCCTTTCTTCTCTTCAAATCTACTAAATAATCATTTCTATTCTTGTTCCATTCTATAATAATGAGGATCATAATAAAAGAAACCTTATTAAATACTCTTCCTATAAGACCTTTTTCTTCCAGTTCATGAATTTTTAGTCTCGTTTTCTTTTTCTTTTAACTTTTTTGAGGGATTATGATTATAAATCCATTTGGCACCATAATAAACACCCAAAAATGGACTGCATATTATCCAGCTCCTTAATAAAACCATATATATAAAGATCATCCTTGTCTATTTTTTCATAATTGTTTTTATTAAATTTCCGGTTCTAATAATCAATTTACAATATTTTACCAATCATGTTTCCAGTACATTTTTAACGACTTATTCTTCAATTCACACTTCTTCAGAGCCGATAATTTGTATTCTCCGCTCCTCCATAGTTCATGAGAGTATCTATGATTCTGGATTATGTCTGAAAATAAAAAATGAAAAAATGCACCGGAACCATTTCCATAAAAGCCATCCAATACCCCCAAATGAGAGTTATACCTAAAATAATAGAAGTATCATTTAAAAGGCCATTATACGTGTCTATCACCACTTGCTGGCCAGGATAAGATATTCCAGTTTTTAAAATCATGAAATATTGTTTTAAACGCAATAATATGCAATAATAATCATGACATATTTAATTACCTTATAAATCGTTTTTCTGACCATTGTTTCTTTTTTGTTTACGAAAGCTTATGAATATCTTAGAAATGCGTATCTAATTCTTTTTTCATGTTTTCCCAAGAATTTTTCATAAACGAAAATGGTATGGTACATGCAAAACCGGCAAAGTTCTTATTTCCACCACAACGTTTACAAGGCTGAGGGACAGAATAGATGGTGGCATGATACTCAATGTTCTTTCAATGAAAATTTTGCCACATTCGGTACATCTGAAAATACTTTTTCCTTTAAGCATGATTGATATAGATTGTAATTTGTCTTTTTTTCATAACAATACTCTGTAATTATCGTATTATTTCTCTCCTTTTTCATGGGGGTGAGAACTTTTCCGGTCTATATGTTTTTGTTTTTCAGTCTGCATCTTGCGTCGCATATAGATTATTAGTACTACTCGGAATCGTTACCCTATATGCTGCTCCGTCAGGTCTTTTAACAACCATGCTCCCATAATGATATTTATGGCAGGGGGAACAAGTATCCCCTCCCGACTCTGCTTACCAGTCCCAATCCCACCGCTATATCTAGTGCCACTCTGGGCACCAGCACGCTTGTTAACAATGTCAGAATCTGTGAAACGAATGCCGGGGACATGCAAGCCATCCAGGACTGCGTTTTTTCATAGCATCTTTTGCTTTTGATATGTATTGGCATCAATTGCAAATCCTTGACTAATTCCTGCAATTGTTCATCGTCCATTTCTTCTAGTACATCATCCATTAACTTCTGAATCAGATACATCTCAATTCGTTCCGTAGATGAGTTTTTTTTGTTATAATTGACTTTCTTCTTATCGCAAACATCCATCAGGATTTCAATATGATATGGCACTCCCATATCCCCGAAAAAGTTAGCAAAACTATCCCCGCCATAGAGTTGAAATTCATGTGCAATCTCTGTCCATGCTTTCTGTAATTGGCTAGGGTATGACTCTTTATACAGGCGTGTTCTGGATAATGTTTCCGAATATCTCGGATTATTGTCCTTGTCATATACCAGTAAATCAGCCAGTACTTTTAAATCTTCATTGGAGCATTCTTCTAAGAATTCCAAATCTTTGTCCTTCAAAATTTCTTTCAAACATAATTGAATTATTTTATGGTGTTAATAAATATTTGATTCATATCCTCTTCTGACATATCTATCCGATCAAGTTCATGCATAAGTTTGCTTTTCGGTTGGAACAACAATCTGTTCTCTTTTTGATGATGACATAGAGAAGCAACCTTTTAATCGTGTATATACATAGGCTTTTTTTGTATTTTATCTGTTTCCCTGACCTTGATATGTGTGATAAAAGTCCTCGTTAATAATATCCCGCTTTTTGAATCTCTTCCATACAGGCGTCAAATTCATCTTCGTTAATTATCATGTAGTCATTACATAAGTCCTGTATGGCTTCTTGTATGATATTGTATTCTTTCCTTTCCTTATTGGTTTTAAGTAATCGGAAAACAACATCACTGGCTGCAAGGGAGGATAAGATTCCAGTGGAGAGCAGGGATAATCATCTTCATGGGTACAGGCAGCGGAAATCTGGATGCCACGCTGAATCCTGCTGTAAATGCGGCAAATCCGACCATCGATCTGGTGATGGAGGCTGTTAACTCTTTCCATGACATTCTGTTATCCATGAATTTAATGAAATCAGCACAGTATTGATCAATATAAATGTGGTATTCACTATGACATTTGTTCTGAAAAATTTTATTACTACATTCTTGGCGGCAACTCCTGTTACATGTTTCTCACAAATTACCGCTGCAAACTTATGGATCGTGTCCTTCCTAAAAAAAAGCATAGTTGTATACCGAATTAACAGCTGATTTTTTTGACGCCTGGGTGGATGTGGTTAATAATCCTCGTCCCATAGCTGTTTTAAAAACTGACGTACTAACACGCTACTAATAAAAACAGAACCTCCGGTTTTAATGCTTTCTACAAAAGAAATCTTTAAAGCGTCCCCTGTATCTATCTCCTTGTATTTAAGTATTGCAAAAGTTGATAATGAAAGAAATGCCTAATGATGATGCGGTAGATACCACTGATTGTTTGGCATCAAACAGCAATGAATCTATATTGCCTGCTTTTGGCTATATTTCTTGCCTGTTTAAATGTTACATCCTGCTTTTACTAATGTTTGAGCTTCCTCCGGATCGGTGACCCCGGCAACTTTCCCTTCTTTAATTTTTTCTCTCATTAGGTTTACCACTTGCTCATACTGATCTTTGGGAACTTCTAAGAGCATCGGTTTACCGTCTGTCTTTTTGATAATAGCGGTACATTCCGGTCTCCACATCAAATGCCGAATTTATGGTTTTAGCTGCCGTATCATAATATTTAGTTTGGATATATACTCCATCCACGATTCGGTCCGCACCATTCTTTTCGTTGTTCCGTCCTATGTCTTCTACCTTTTTATGCTGCCAACGATCGTGAAGTGAATTGGCATCTTCAGCCATGAATCCCAATCCTCCTTTTGTATGTGCCTTCATTAGCTGGGTCTCAAATTCTATATTCTGCGTGATTTTAATAGCTCCGACAGGATCTATAATATGACTATCGATAGGGGTAGTTGATTCTTTGGGGTCTTTCATGGGGCCTTTCCTCCTATACACCTATAAGTCCCCTAATTCAGCTGTTAGTTTGATTAAACATTGGTATACAAGAAAAGCGTGAGGACTTTATTTACCTACTCATCAAGGAAACAGGCATCGCCAAACGCCACACTCAAAAAATGAATAGAAGAAATAATACTCTCACGCTATAATGCTATGTCAAAGATACAACATAAGCTGTATCAGATACATATACAAAACAGTTAGAGCGTCATATCCCTCATCATTCTTCGAGTGGTACTATATGAAATTTGGCGATTTCGTTTCCCTCAATGACAAAGCAAAAAACGCTTTCTGCATATTCGGCCATTTCTCTAGTCGAACACTGCAACTATACATTTTTTTGTTCAATATGACGCTCTTGTTATGAGTATTATTTCTTCATAATATAAGAGAATAAGGTCTTTCGAGGCGTAAAGATACAGGTAAAATGGCATTAAAACAGAGAAAACGATTTCTTATTTTTCATACATTCTCTTCTGTCTGATATTGGGTACGACTATAATTGAGAAGAAAAAAAATAGAGAGTACCTTCCGCCGCTGTATTTTCTTTGCTTCTTAATCTGTGTTAGTTCAAGTAGTAGGATACTTTTGGTTTCAGGTACTCTTCATATGTGAGTATTATTTCTTCTCTGATAAGGTTTTGGGGTGATTGGGGGGAAAGAATAGTTTCCAGTATACTCGATCGAATACTTTATTCCCCTTTCAACTTTTGATTTCTATAGTTTCTGCCCTCTTCTTTTTTCAGGTACAACCTCATTCTGTCCTTACCAAAGTCTCCTCTGTTGGCATTATAATTATTGATAACCATTCCTTTTATATCAGCTTTATCAATCCCGTGCAATCCAAATGTCCCGGTGAGATACGCTAATGCATTTTCATAGAGCACACCATACCTGCATAACCATTTAGCTCTTGACAGGATAGACTGATGCCTGTGACCGTCCTCATAAGATTCAGGATATTCCAGGCGCCACTTCTTATCTATGTAATTGATCAGTGTCTTGTCTTTCCATTGTATCTGAAAACAATTATTCTGGATTATTTCTGTCGGGGTATGAGTAAAACTATTGCATGTATAACTCTGATTATAGCCTCTTATGGGAGTTACCCTCACTGACGGGGAATGCTCAAAATGATAAGGGGTAAGAGAATCCCGTTGCGGATTAATATAAATCTCCGGATCCGAACTTAAGAAAAAAAATGTACGGCTAAGATTACCGCATTTATCATCAAACTCTGGTATTCCTGGGTAGAGCTGTTCTCTAATATATCTGAAGAGCTCATTATGATACATAGGGGTTGTGTTATCATGAATCATTGCCACTTTTACTCCTAATCCACTCGGTGAAAACCAAAGCGCATAGAACATGAAGACGGTCTGCATTATCGATTAGTTTTTTCTTGAATTCCCCGGCATCAAGGTGGCTTTGGAAATGGTCAAAATCCAGAACCAACACATTGGAATATTCACTGAGATTTTCCGGATTATCATTCCGGTAATCAAAGATCCCCGAGGGAGCAATCATTGGTAACAACTTCTTCGCCTGCTTGTATTCTTCTTCTGTCGAAATAGAATCTAAATCTTACCGTTTGCTGGAATAGTTCCTGATCGTCTCTAATCATACCCAGGACATAATCAAGGTTATAACGGATTTTACTTTTTGAATCATCTGCATTGTTGTAGTAACTGACTGTTTTGTTAATCATCATATTTTGGATTTTTATTATTGTCATTCTCTCTACACATAACCACTCTTTTTCATTGGAGGTGCTATGTTCAGTATTTATGGTAATAGACTGGAATAAAAGTAATGTAGATAAATAATTAAATAAATCAAGAGAGAGACCACTTCGTGCTCTTTCCTAGGAAGTGATAAGAGAAGGAGAGATAAAATGTTTAAAGTTTTTTTCTGTATCACTTTGAGAGACAGCGTAGCGGTCTTTCTTATTTAATCTATAAAACTTGTATATCTATGATTTATCATATTTATTGCTTCTATCTATCAATTCTATTATTATTTATCTACCCCCTTTTTTACTTCTTATATAATTTAACTAGTTTATCGAAAATAGGGGTAACTTATAATGTTATTAATTTCTATCTACCAATTCTATTTACCAACTATCTACTTCTTTTTTTTGATCCTTATATAATTTAACTGGTTTATTGAAAAAATAGGGGGGTAACTTACAATTGTTATTCATTTCTATCTACTATTTTATTTATTATTTATATCTACCCGCTTTTTTACTTCTTATATAAATTAATCTAGCCCATCGAAAAAGGGGGTAAGGCTCTCAATATATTATTTCATAACAAAAATGTAGCATCTATTACCCATATACAGGGTTATTTTTTAATTTTTTTAAGAATATCCAGATAATGCTTTTGTATCTCGCTCTTTCCCGCTTGCACTCTTTTATCCCCAAAGCCTCAGATAATCAAAACGACTTCTTTAGTGTATTCCCGATCCATACCGATAGCATTTCTCATATCCTCATCATCCATTGCCAATAGTACAATCTCATTTTTAAGATTACTGCGGATATTCATGTTATCTAGCCTGTTTTCCAGTCACATAATTCCCGGCTGTATGACGAACTGATTACCCTGTTCTCATTGAAATACGCATACATCCTACCTATGAAATCATATTTGAAGTCATCCGTATAATATACCGTATAAGTACCACCGTCGTGTTTTCTTATGCCTATTCTTGTGATGACTGAAGAACCAGTCTTTCTGATTCTGTGTCATCATTAGTGGTTTCATAAGCCCGACGTATTCTGGCTGATTCTATATTCGGCAAGGTCCAGTCACCGCACATTACAATCTGGTCTATATCCCGGTAGTTATTGGTTTCTTGTTATCTGAAGAACCATAATAGGTAACAGTAAACAGTTCCTTAGGGACCCCCTTAAGCAGTAAACCTCACTGATCTGTTCTGCATATTCTGATTTACCTGGACCGTCATCACCCCCGTTGATATCCTTCCAGCATACGACCAGGGTAGTTTGTTTATAAGCATGGCGATACGGCTGGTAAACTCGTCAAAAACGTCGGAGGGTGAGATTCCTTCTGAACAGTCGGGAAGTCTATTTTCCGGAATTCAGTCACACAGTTATATTTCCGGTCCACATCAAGAAGCCTGAAGTTCCTGGGTCCTTGAACAAAAAGATCACCTGCCCCTTCGAAGATCAGTACATGCGTATTTATGTACACTCCCGGAGGACACAGGTCAACAGGATAGAATGTAATGCCTGCCTTGTCACTGTCGGAGAGCATCCATGAATCATAATATTGCGGAATCAGGTTTAATGCCACGTCACGCTTGGATACGGTTGATTCGGTAAGACTGGTTGAAAAGATCATTCCTGGTATTCCTGATGAAATGGTCGTAATAAATTTCGATTTCTTCCGGTGACATACAAAATGATATTGCCCGTATCATCGGTTTTACTGAATACTCCCAGAATTGTTTTATCAAATTCCACGAAAGGTCTGATAAAGGTGGGGTCTCGTCAAACAGGATATACCGTCTAAGATCCGGCCTTTACCATTAGTTTCCTGAAATCCCCGTCAAATGAATCTACGGGTGACTTTGGACGGTAAATGAGGAAATAATTGATCAGGTCAGTCCAGAAACGTACATGTGTGATCAGGATAATCTTTTTTTTCTCCATAAGAATTTCGGGATTGTCCCTGTATTGATTCAGAAAGGATGAACGCTCCTTATCACTGGATATGATCATAACGTCGCTTTCTCTCAATATATCACCATACCCCAATTCCCTGTTCACCAGGTTAGCCAGAATCCAGTCATACATCTTACCCAGTTCGTCACGGTATCAACACAATACAGAATCCCCGAGTTATATTTCTGTCGGATCAGACTCTTGATTGACTCTGTTTTTTACCGCTACCACAACCTGAGGAAATGATATAGCCTCCGTTATCATCCGGGACATCGATTATGCCTGTACTGAGTTTCATTCTAAATCCCTCACCAGTGATATGTGGGGTTATATTAAAAAAGCTCTTTCATACATCACCTCCTTCCTGTATATCATCTATGACAATCCATTCGTCATGATATCTTTCTATCAGGAAATTCAGATAAGACTGTACGTCCTCTTCATCAAAATAGCCTTCGTCGATATCCGGTGACATTTCTTCCCAAAGTTTGAAATCCTCTCTGATCTGTTCTATGAGTTCCGATTTCTTAATAACTATTGTATCCATCTGTGTATCTATTATTTTTGTGTTATGTATCTGTCAGTTCGTTATTAAAGGCAAGAATATCTTTTAATGTTATTTTATGCATGTTTTTGTTTTAAGATGAATGGGGTAAGTCAGAGACAGAGAGCATACGATAGTAGAGAATATGACATAGCCGATAGGATATATGTAAATATTTTATTCTTCGAAAAAAGCTTACTCTTTAAGCAAAAGTACTCTTTTTTTGCAAACTTTTTTATAACACCTTATCTCCCTCGGGGGTTATATGTCACTTCACTACGTTCCTTTACTCTTTGCCTCCAGCTAACTCCGGTTATACAAAAATTTATGGTTTATCTGTCGTTTTATCGAAATCACCCTTAGTCTTTTGTGAGTAGATATTCAGAGTAACCCAAAAAGAAAAAGGCACGCAGAAGGAAATTCTTTAATCCCAGGTATGCTTCGATCTTTTTGATAATCCCTTTCACATATTCTCTGAATTCTTTTTAGAGACACATTAATGACCAAGCCTTCATATAGATATATTTCTCCTGTAACCTTTTGATATCCTCCCCTGTATCTTCTAGGGATTCTCTGTGGAACTGTTTTTCGTTAACATCAGGGCAGTTCGTAACCTGACGGTCGAGCATAGAGCTATCGTTCTTATCTGACAATATTATATATGTTTTCATACATATATCAAGCTTTCGAGGGATTTGAACGGCTTAAAAACAGATATTTTTTTTGAAGGAAAAGAAATGGTCGGGCTAACCCTGAATCTCTTTTTATCCGTTTGTCCCGGGAAGGTGTCCCAGAAAAATATGTATATTTTGGGATTTTTATCTATGTGATGTAAATAATACGAAATAGATATTTGTATGTAATCTATTGATAATGTTTGTAACTATACAAATACTTACTATATCATGTCTGTAATTACGCTTATTCGCAAATGATAAAAAACATAATTTTGGAGGGTATTTTATATAAATTTCATGCCTAAAATACTGAAAAATGTGATATCCGGGACAGTGGGATTGTTAGTTCTGGGACAAAGGGACAGTGGATAACTCAAGGAAAACTTAGGAATCTTCAGATAAATAAAATCTCTAGCTTGAAGTTGCCGATTATTTATTTTTTCTGCATAACTTTTGGGAAGTTTTTCATTCTATAATTGAGAGTTGCGAAATTCCGAAATAGTAACATGTCAAATTTTTTGTTTTGTTAAGAAAGGACTTCTATCTTAGCGGAGTATGGAGGTCCTTTTTATATTTATGGGTGGTAGAATAATAAGAATTTGCCGGTATAATCCCTCAATAATTCAAATAGTCAATTGTGTAATGAAGCTGTTGTCCCGTCCCACCAGAGTTATTTTGATGGAGAATACAAAAAAAAATATTTTTTGTTTTTATCAGGTGACATAGATGAGATTTTTTTTTCTTTGTCCCACTTAATGCTGTCCCACTTCGTATTGTCCCACATATATTTCAATCATACGAACAAAAATTTCTCAAAAATCTTGGCTATGAATTTGCCACTTAATGATTTTCTGTTTAATTTTGTATAGTTTGATTTTTTAGGAGCTGTGAAGCTTCTCTCCAAATGAATAGAATAGTTTAGAAAACTTGAAGGCTTCTGCCTCAGAGGAGGGTTATGAAGTCCTTTTTTCGTCCCACTTTAATTTTTTCGTTTTTGTATTCTCTTAATCCAAAGAGTTTCGTATTTTTGCAATACTATTGTACCATTATTTATTTGTTTAAACATATGTCGTATTCAAGTCTTTGTGAAAAGGCAATTATAATTATTAGACTAGTACTTTAAATGTCATAGCGGTGTGAGTTTGCCCTGAAGAACTCTTTCATCGCTTTATTTGTTATGCAAAGGTGAGTGATTAAAGATTACACCCCGATATTACACAATCTCCTGATAATATGCAAATGATTACTTGTCATATTTCAAAGTGTTGCTGATGATTGATGTGAACCGATGTTTTTTGTTCTCCGTATTTCTTGTTTACTAAAAATATGTTTTTTACATTTGTATGTCGTTCTGTGGCATATGGGGGGCATAGTCTTTTCTCTTTCCTGTATGACCGGAAACGTACTTTTATATCTTATACGAGGGTTTTGATAAGACCGATTTCTTTGTGAAAAGGAGAAGTCTGTGTTGTTGTGAAGCGATGGGAGTCGGCGGATTCTTGTCGCTTTTATTTTTGGTCAGTAAGAATTTTATGCTTAATTTTGAACCGGGCGTGAATGGGATTGTGAAATTCTGTGACGTTGCTGAATTAATATAGTGAAATTAATTTTAGTTTGTGTTGGAAAGGAATTCTGTCTCATTAGGGATATGGAGTTCCTTTCTTATTTTTGGGGAGTAAGCCGGAGGCAGATAGCCGGTAAACAAAGTGAGCGTAATATACATAACTCCGGCAGGGAGATGAGAGTGGAATGTTTTTTTCAAATCGTATACATTTTATAATAGAAGTAGAACAAATTTAGAGTAAGGTTACTATATCCCCAATCTAAGTTTGTTCTACCCTCAAATTCTGCTGAAGAATAATACCAGTCTCTGTAAACAAACAAGTTAACCTATCCGATAAATAGAGTAACAAGTAGGTTTTTTGTCGCTATTAATAGCATAAATAAAGCCAAGGCACTATTGTCATTATCAATAGCATTAAAAATAAAATATAGAGCAATATTTGTAGTATATGGTTCGGGCCTTTCTTTTTAACAAAAGCCGATACTATATTTATGTGTAACAAAAAATGAATGGTAAGCAGAATGACCAAAACAATTCCTGCCCACAAATGAATTTCGCCCCAATCATGCCTTCCCAAGCCCAACAATTGTGAACTCCATGGAGTAACACCTTGAAATTTTGACAGCATGGCGAGAAGGAATGACTATTTCCAATATGAAGCCACTTATACTCACCAATGCCATTGCTGTCAGCATAACAAAGTCTATGACAATGTTAAGTAGCATTTTGTTCTTCCTAAACATCATTCTTTATGATTGTTGTCCATGGCATTCATGATGGTGTTCATGGGATGAGCAGCCTACTCCCGAATCAGTAAGTTTCCCGTTTAAATAGTCGGTAGCGACATCCAAAATATTACCGGAACACCCCCTTATAACTTTGATGTGGTGGGTTGTAAAGTACATTTAAAAAGCACCTTGCCCCATATTCCCTGCCAACATGACGCTGACTCCCATGTTTTCTAATTCTCCTGCGATATTGGATTTACATCCGCATCCTTGTGGAGAAGGAATAGTCTCGCTGCTTAGAATCTGATTGTCTTGCCCTACTGTCAAGATTGTGTAATACTCACAGTGACCGAAATGGTTGTCAACTGCATTCTCTTTGGTTGGAATTGCAATTTTCATCATAATCTCATTCTTATTAATGTTAATATTATTAATGCTTATGTCGTTGGAGTGGCAGATGGGACATTCCATTTTGCGGATTTTAAGTGTAGGATTGATATTATTGAATACCAAACCGCATACTCCGCAACGAAACCATTCACTATCAGTGTACGCTACTCCACCTTCTATCATTATAACAACACCACGAACCAGTGCTTGGGCAATCTTCTGACGCGCGCTGGTATATATTCGGCTAAGAGTCGGACGTGATACCCCCATTGAAACAGATGCCTCTTGTTGAGTCTTCATTTCATAATCACATAACCGTATTGCTTCATACTCTTCAAAGTGCAAGAGTATAGCATCCTTACGGCAACTGTTTGAAGCTATAGGTTTAAAGCCTGCAACAGAAGGCATGTTATTGACTTTACGGATGTTCTTAGGACGTGGTGACATTAAATAATTTATTGTTTTCGTCTGCAAATATAATGAACAAATGCTCAAAAATAAAAAACAATGGGTGACTTTTTAACACAACAGGTAAGGACCTTGAGTTATATTCCTTTGCCCCCCTCAATATAAAACTCATTTATGTTTGAGAGCAGGATGTTTATTATTTATCTTCACGCCCTGCTTAGTGATTTAAAACTTTTTTCACTATTTTGCAGCAATTCCAATAAACTGGTGCGTTAGGGAGTTGGAAGGAGATAATGAGAACGTAAGGATTTATCTTCTGTTTGTAATCTGGACAATTTAATAAGTTAGGGGATAATAGTTCATTCCCTTCATGTTACATAATAGAAGTACTTTTTCTTTTTGTGAATATTCCACCCTATTAGTTATGTATCATATACTACATAACTTCCGTCTCCGACTAATACCCGATGAAGAAAAAAAGAAGTCGGGTCATCCCTCAACTTCTCTTCTTATAAAGATTTTCTGTTACTGAAGATTCATGTCACCATTGATTATCATATAACAGATCATAAACTTTTTCATTTCAGATTATACCTTCTGATTAATTTGTAAACGGTTGATTTGGAAAATCTGGCTCCCCTAGAAGTTACGAATCCCTCCCTGTTGAGAATATCCGCTACCTCCTGCAGAGTATGTTCCTCTTTTTGAGCAATGTACGCAGCATGGCGACAGCTCTCCTGTTATTGGGATTGTTGTCTGCTTTCTCCCTGCAGGTTCTGATACTGCTTCGGATTGCCTGCTCATGTTTGTCCATCAAATGTTCCGGATTGCCCAGTCTGAATCCCATTGCCTTCTTTGCCTGCAGGGCGGATTTTGTTCTTGCCGCTATCAGTTCCGCTTCATATTGTGATATCGCCGACAGTATGTGCAGCATCATTTTATTTGCTTTGGGAAATCACAGAAGACAATCTCCACATCACTCTCTAAAAGGTTTGACAGGAAGGAAACATTTCTCGCCAGCCTGTCCAGCTTGGCTACGATCAGTGTCGCTTCCGTTTTTTCTGCAAAAGACTCAATTCTTCTTTGAGTTTAGGTCTGTCTTTTTTTCGGCCGGATTCTATTTCTATATATTCAGCAACCGGAGTTTTTGTCACGAAGATATTTCTGTATAATTTCCTTTGTGCTTCAAGTCCCAGTCTGAAAATCCTTGTTTCTGTGTGCTTACCCGAAGATAAGCTACATATTGGTTGTTCATTGATTCTGATTTTTTAATAGTTTTAACAGTGGTTCCGCCGACCAGACGTTCGTCCAATCTATGGAACCGGTTACATTATTACAAAAAAAAAATCCTGTGAGAGTTTTTGAGTTTTCATTTATGCTCTACTGTCTCACAGGATTCCAGTTATTACAGATTCTGTTATTTCAGGGAAGTGTTATTCTCTTATAATCCCGTACTCTTCAGAAATCTCTTCTCATAGTCATCCGTTTTCTCCACATTCTCATCTATCACAGAAACGAGCATATCCAAAGTAAACGTCTTCTATTATTTTCCTTTCTCCTTCAGAGTCGGGGATAAGATGAATCTCAAACAAATCCTTCCCTTCATCGAGGATAACCTGTACCATTCCTGTATGCCTGAATCCTGCATGAAATTCAGGCCAAGATTTTACAGGTCTGACCGTATTTGTATCTATTCCCACGACATCATGATAATCGGTCGGGTTCTCAGGATACTCCATATATATCCTGCCAGTTTTTAGATCATAATTGTTATTTCTTTCCATATTAATCCACATTGTGTCCTTCATAAAACTCAGTAAAAAGTCAGGCCTCTCATAAGTTTTTTTCCGGACAAATATAAAATCTGCCATATTTCGTATCTATCACGGGCCCATTGCCATGCCCGTTGTAGTATGTACTGTTCCGGCCTATGATCCCGACCCAGTTCTTTTCATGTCAGCCTCCCGCTTTTTTTGATATACCGGAAGGTGTCACACATGTATTCCCACTCTTCAACTGTTGTAAGATGATATTTTCCTTTCTCGTTTTCTATACGTGCAAGAAAGTTCTCGATTATCTTTTCCATACATACTTCTGTTTTTTAAGTTAATGATATTCTGTTGCTTTTTAGTCAATACCTCTATTCTGTAAAAGTTTTCACCGCAACTTCTGCATTGAAATGAGTCACCTTTTATTTTTTGATTTACTCATCATGCGTCCACACTCAGGACAGAATCTTCTCGTCTTCATGTTCCTCCATTGGGTATAGGTTATAATATTCAGTATAAATTCTCTGGTAATCTTCCATTTTCAGGTCAGGAAAAACGGAGTGATACATGTAATACAGGTCTTCCACACTCCATATATCTTCCTGATCGAGCAGGGCGAATATTTCATCTACAGCTTCATCGAATTCATCATAGATGCCCCTTCGCCTTCCCGGTATTTCAGCCAGGTGAAGATAAGTTTCAGTACAATTCTCAATGATATGTTCCACCAGTCTTAGACACCCCATGATATCTTCTTTCACCGTAAATTCATGATCCGTATGTGGCTCGTAATATCCACAACTAAGATTGACGCAACTAATCCCGAGTCCTTTGTCTTTCAATGCAAGAATATCAGTCATCATCCCGTCCGTTTCCTTATATCCGAACTTCTCATGTCCGGTAGCTTTCAGGAAGTCAGGGGAACAGAGGGAAGTCCGGCTGATTTCAGTAATAATATCCTGCCACCCTTTTCTGTCCGGTTCTATAACAAACCGGCAGTCAGTAAAGAAGTCAATCACCGCTTTCTCTGAACCGACACATCCTATCTCTTCACTCACGAAGAAGGCCAGTTTCAGGATTTTGTACTTTTTCAGGCATTTGAGCGCTATCCAGATTCCATTCTTGTCATCCGCTCCGAGTCCTTCCTGTCTCTTGTTCCGGGAGCTGTATCCGAATATAATTTCCTCCGTCTCAATAGCCGTGAAATCTTTTTGAATGTAACCTCTGCACCTGGTCAAGATGTGCTACGATACAGGGATATGATTCCGCGTCTCCCTTTGTTATATACAGATTCCCGATTTTATCAATTTCAAGTTTTACACCGGGGATTCTTTTTACATAATCCCATATAAACTTTGTCATCGTCCATTCTTTTTCCGCTTGGGCTATAAATCTTATACAATTTCTTAAGTAATTCCATAATTCTTTTTTTTGTGGGTTAAACAGTCATTTCATTCATTTCGTATGCATAAGGCAGCCCGGTCTCTTCATCTATTATGTCATAGAGTATACCGTCCAGTTCATGAAGTTCTCCTCCGCCAAAGTTTATTTCCGGACTCAACCGATATGTTTTTCTCCTCATATTCACAGAGAATATTGTTCCATACCCGGTATACGGTTATGTCTCCTGCATGCTCATAGTATTCCTCATCATAGTCGGAATAATGCCAGTTTTCTTTTTTGTATGTCTGTTCCGCTTTCTTCCGGCATTCTTCACAACAATAGTCCTCCTCTGTTATGTCTGAATGGAATGTATCCTTTTCCGGAAAATACCTTGTACATTCAGGGCATTCCATAACATCCGATTCATGATGGTATTCCCCGTTTTTTCTATCCATACGAATTCATCCAGGTTCTCCACGTCACAGTAATACTCGCATCCATGGCAATATACGGGGCGTGTTTCATGACAATGGTAGCCATGAAAATCATCGTATTCCTCCTCCTCTTCTTCATCATTTATAGAACCGTCAGTAACATCCCAGTCAATGTCTCCATGTCCATAATTGTCAGCTACTCTATCGTATTCATCATACCACTTGAATGAGTCCTGATAACTAAGTGAATCACCATAGTCCAGGTCACATTCTATTCTGAATTTCCCTGTCTGACAATGAATTCTCCTCAAAGGTCAACGAACTTTCTCTTGCATCACCTGCGCCTGCACCCGACTTTTTTGTAACCGTCAATGTATCCCCCTTTGATCAGGGCATCTATCAAGGCACGCTTCAGGATATCATTTTCATCACTGGCATATTGTCTTTCAGCCAGTCTCCATTTGTTACCATCCTGATCCTTGACTTCATTATAGATAATACATCTTGCAATCACCATATCATCCTCATCGGTCAGGTACGCTGCACTTGCATTGACGGAGTCCATATAGAAATAGTAATAATCCTTGTCCGTCATGCATGAAGAGAAATCCCCTTTGCAGCAGTCTGATGAATATATCTTCTCAAAGTCTTTATCAATGTGCAGTGTGTTCTTCGGGAGTCTGCTGAGTATACACTTGCCAGTCTGCCGAAAATTCCTCCGCATAGATAAGTCACTACCTGTTCAGGAAGGGTTCTGCCAAATTCCGTTTCCTGTATGATGGAACGATAGAGTTTTCCCGCTTTCATTTTAAACACCTTTTCTCCGTTCCCATGATTAATGTAGCGGATTGCCTTAGTGTCCCCGTCTTCACAGAGCCCTTTCAGACTGTCCGTTTCAAGGTTTCTGGAGTAAAAAAAGTCTCCATCCAGTTCCAGAACATAACGCAGGGAGTTATCCGAGTGTCCGCTTATAATTATTCTTTGGGTAACGGTCTTTTTCAGTTCCGCCATTGAAGAGATATGAAGCAGCGTATAATCGTTTTTCTCTACCGCCTCGTAATAATCTCTTGTCTTTCACATATGCCAGCAGTATCTTGTTCTTTTCTGCTGCATACTACGTTTCCATGCTTTGATAATACCAAACATGTCCTTGAATTCTTCATAATTTTGAAATTTATAGTATAACATAATCTTTTTGTATTTTAGGTAAATAAAAAAAAGGAGGACACCACGTTGATTGTGATATCCTCCTCAGATATAATTCCGGTCTGTTTCAACCGTTTCTCAAATGATCGGTATAGTCTCGTCAAGTACTCCTGATTCAACTATTTTCCGGGCTATCCTGTGTGTGAAGCCTCATTTCTCAGGTCATATCCATAGTCCTCTTTTCCCATCATCTCTATGACCTTTACCATAGTGCTGAACAGCTTTTTATTGGAGTGTCTTGTGATAATACCCCACTGACTCCGCAAACTTTTCACTGTTCCATGACATGTTGTTCAAGGCGTCTTCCAGTTCCTGTGCCGCCTTGAACTCTTTACCTGTTTTCAAGTTCAAATCTTTCCATAATGTTTTTATTAGTCCGTTCGTTTTCGTTTGACTCTTTATTTTGGGAAAACCAAAAATTTCGGAAGCTATTGTTTCTTTCCAAAAATAATTGGTTTAATCATCTGCCATCTTTTCTGCGAGGTTTATCCATGTCATTGTCGCACTGATCTTTTCAACATCAAATCCCTGTTCTCGCCAAATCATTCTATGTACGAACGTAATTACAAAGTACCCGGCGTTAAGTTGTTTTAAAAGTTGCCTTTCTCTTTCTGAATGATTCTTAATTTGTTTGAAATATGTTTTTAAATCCTGCATTAATTCTCGTACCATGATATTTCTCGTTTGATAAAATAAAATTTATTTTATTCAGGGTATTTATCCATTTGTTTTCTTTTTGCAGTTGAAGTTTACGCTTCTCGCATCAAATTCATAATTCATACACTTCTTAAAATTTCCCATTAAAAAAAACTGGGAATAACATCCGTGCCTGCAATTCCTTCCGTTTTCGTCCGATGCTGATTTTACAGGTGTCACATTGGTATATATCCTGTACACATGCTGTTTTTCATACGATTTTCCTTTCTGATTTTAATTTAAAAAAGAAGGGGAGAAAGATCTTGTTTGTTATTTTTAGACCTCTCCTCTTATAGGATTTTTAGATGTCCTGTTTTATCC
>VOFK01003723.1_pt1 | contig 19445 bp, 20 predicted proteins | sample 5384121 | NCBI WGS metagenome assembly VOFK01 (sample SAMN12384730, study PRJNA508395) | human gut metagenome | isolation source: healthy gut J | host: Homo sapiens
TCTCGCTACCTGGAAGAACGGCTCCCTATTTGTTCCATAGTATCAGAAAATGTATCCCGGCTTTGCCGTAAAGAAGCCTTTTTTTCACAGCTAAAAATAATTCAGTATATGCCATTCTGCCTAAATTTCCGGAAAATCAAGTCATACTGAAAGACATTAGAACAAGTTCCAAAACAAAAATAACTTTATTAGGATATGACAAAACATTGAAATGGAAACAGAATGGAAATAATATAGTAATAGAAATTCCCACTATTCCTTACAGCAAAGTTCCTTGTCAGTATGCATGGACACTTAAATTAGAATATGTTGAATAATTCATACTTCAAATTCAAAAATCTTTATTAATCACTAATTTTTAACTCTATGAAAAAAAAGAACCTTTTTTTGTTATTAGGTCTTTTTAATGTCATTCAATGTAATGGCACAGACGAAAACAATTACAGGTACAGTAGTGGATGCTACCAATGAACCGGTGATAGGCGCCAGTGTGGTAGAAGCAGGAACTACAAATGGTACCATTACAGACCTTGATGGAAAGTTTTCTCTAAACGTATCCCAAGGAGCTAAAATTAATGTCAGTTACATCGGTTATAAAACACAGACCATTACAACCGGTGTTCAAAACTCCTACCAAATTGTCTTAAAAGAAGATACAGAAGTTTTGGATGAAGTAGTGGTAACTGGTTACGGTGGCTCGCAAAAACGTGCGACTTTAACAACCGCTATTTCAAAAATGGACAATTCGGTACTTTTTGAAAAAGCAGCCTATAGTAACGCTGCACAAAGCCTACAGGGTTCTGTCACAGGTTTACGTGTCGTTACCGTCAGTGGTCAACCCTGGCTCTGAACCTAGTATAACTCTTCGCGGTGGAGCTACTATCACGGAGCCAACAATAAAGCTTTAATTATTGTAGACGGTGTTGTACGTGATAGTATGGGCGATATTAACTCTTCAGACATTGAATCCATTCAAGTGCTGAAAGATGCCGCTTCTACTGCCATCTATGGTGCCCGAGCAAACGGTGGTGTTATTTTAATTGAAACTAAAAGTGGAAAAGCCGGAAAAGCTTCAGTTAATTACAAATTCAAAATGGGTGTGAATTTTGCCCGTAAAGGATATGATTACCTAAACGCTGAAGACTATATTTATTACAACCGTATCGGATATAAAAAAGTAAAAGGCTATGATGGTCTGGATGCTCAGCAAGGATATGGCATCGGCAATAATATGTATGATATTCGCTACTTGAATGATGAAACAGCTCATTTGCAAAATGAAGGCTGGCAAACGATGGACGACCCCGTAAATCCAGGTAAAAAAATAATATTTAAAGATTATGGAGGACTATTAGATAATGACGTATTCGATGACAATGCTTTTATGCAAGAACATTATATAAGTATCACCGGAGGTAATGATAAAGGAACTTTTGCTACAAGCTTGGGATATTACAATGAAGACGGTCAGATTATAGGTACCGGATATAAGAGATTTAACGGTTCTGTAAATGGTTCTTATAAAGTTTTTCCCATTCTTAAACGTAAAAAGCCGGAGCAACTTATACCTGGGCCAGCAAACCTTCTCTATGGATTAGTGAAGACCAAATGTTTTACCGAACCCGTTCTCAACGCCCCACATGGAACCCCTATGATGAAGAGGGTAATCCAGCATCAGGAGGTGGTACTTCCGACGGTAATCCTGCCTATTTCAGGGACAAACTGACACAACATAACGGAGAGCGCCGACAATCCTATAACATTGGATTTGATCTTGACATTCTCCCTAAAAAACTCGTATTAAGCGGAAACGCTTCACTTTTTACATTATGACTACCAGAGGGAAAAGTTCAATAAAAGTTATAAATTACAGTCCTCTTCTACAGCTACAAATACTCGTCAAGCTGAAGCTTGGATCAAGAGATATAACCAAATGCAATTCAATAGTACACTAACATATACGGATAGATTTGCAGAAAAGCATAATGTAGATGTCATGTTGGGTGGTGAATATTATAATTATGATGAATTCCAGTTTGAAGCCAAGACTCAAAATTCACCAATTGATGACATACCTACTTTAAATGTTGGCGCCAAGCAGACTTATACTTCCACCACAAGAACTGCCTACCGCATTCTTTCCGGTTTCGGACGTATCAATTACAACTATGACATGAAATATTTATTTTCATTCGTAGCCCGCTATGATGGTATTTCTCGTCTGAAAGACAATCGTTGGGGATTCTTCCCTGGCATTTCGGTAGGTTGGAATGTGATGGAAGAAAATTTCTGGAAAGATTCAAAAATTTCAGAAGTGATTTCAAACTTGAAACCCCGTATCAGTTATGGTGTAAACGGTAATGTAAATGGAATTGGCAACTTCGATGTATATGGTGCCTATGGTCTTGTAGATGCTAAAAACTATGGGGATCTTCCGCATTCTATAATTCGGCATTGGTAAATACCGGTTTACGCTGGGAACAGAGCAAGACCTTGGGAAGTAGGGTTGGATATCGGTTTTTCAATAACAAAATTAAGTTTTATTATCGATTACTTCAACAGAAGAACAAATGACTTGCTGACTAAACAAGCTCTACAGATTTATTTGGGTTTTTCCGATATTATGACCAACATGGGAACTTTACGTAACTCAGGTATAAATTGGAGGTAAAAAAGCCAATATATTAAATAATGTAGGTGGTTTTTACCTGGGACCTTTCCCATGGTGTTATCTTCGGTAGCAAACAAAATTATCTCATTACCCCCTATAACGGTATAGAAAACAACCGAGTAGGAGGTTATGAAGTTGCCGTAGGTAAAGGAACAAATGCCACCAAGTGGATTGCCGGACGTCAGGAAGGCGGAAAATTAGGCGAAATGGTGCTTACACAAGCAAAATCATATTTTCAAAAGCTGGGGATGATGTTAAAGAGCACGCTAATATGATGATTGATGAAGTTGCTAACCTGTACGGTCGGGACTAGCTAGTGAATATGCAGGAAAAGAAGGATGGAAACCTATAGAACCTGAGATGTATGCTGGGAAGACATCAACGGTGATAATAAAATCAATGGACTTGACCGCAAAGTAGTAGGCAATATTTTTTCCCAAAAGTAACCGGCGGTTTCTCTTCAACTCTTTCTTGAAAGGTATATCCCTCTATGCACGTTTTGACTATGCATTAGGACATACTCTTTATAATGACTTGGCCGCACGTTTTTAGGCCAATACCAAGGTGCATTCAATATAATTACTGAAGTAAAAAGATATGTGGAGTGAAGATAATCCGAATTCAGACTTACCGGCATTCTATTATGCAGACCAATTGGCCAAAAAAGAATATCACCCGTTCCAATAATGCCTCAGCCAGCCGTCATAACAACAGTTCGCCTCTATGAAAAAGCTGACTATCTAGCCTTACGAGAGTTAACACTAAGTGGGGACTTGCCCCAAAGCATGGACTAGCAAAGCATTTATACAAAACGCATCTGTCTATGTCACGGACAAAATCTGTTCTATGTCACCGGATATACCGGCACTTCTCCAGAGCCTGTCTTGACAAATAGTGATAATAATGAAAATCTATACGGCGTTGATCAAGGTCGATATCCTACTCCTAGAACCGTATTATTTGGCTTATCTGTAACATTTTAAATTGAACACATCTATAAAAGAATAAAATCATGAAAAAGATATTTACATACCTGTTGGCAGGACTTTTTCTCTGCTATCATTTTCAAGATGTGATTCCTTGATATTGAGCCTACCAGTTCACTGGCAGGAACCGCATATTGGAAAAACCGGACCAATTCACTGCGTTCAATACAGGACTGCATGCTTTACTTCGCGAAAAAAGTTATAATTTCTTCTTACTGGGTGAACCTCGTGCAGACATTTACGGAGACAATCCTATTGGTGGCGAAGCAAGCCAAGGCATGGAACGTTTACCTTTCAATACCATAAATAAAGAAAATGTAGGTATCAGCAATTATGGTGACATGTATAAAATCATCAATCAAATAAACCAGATGATTGCCAAGACCACAGAAACGACAATTCTGACAGAAGCCACCCAAAATTATTATTTAGGTGAAGCCTACGGAATGCGTGCCTACCTTTATTTCCACTTGCTACGTTATAGGGGAGATGTCGTTTTATACTTAGATTACACGGAAGGGCAGAACCTTGATTTAAGTAACATTACCAAAGGAGGTATCACCTGCAACAGAAGTTATGGAACAAAAATAAAGAAAAGACATTCAGGCATCAGAAAATGCCTTTGGCTCTGACTATTCTTTCAAATTGGGACGTCACTTTTTTGGTCTGCCGCAGCAACTCAAATGTTAAAAGGAGAAGCTTATCTGTGGAGCGGACGCCAGATGAATGGAGGCAACAGTGATTATACCATTGCAAAAAACGCCTTTGACAACGTAAAAAAGCAGATGTTGGTTTAGTAACCAGTTCTTTTTTTAAAGATATTTTCTCCTTTGAGAATAAAAAAAAAGAACAAGGAAATGATTTTCACTATCCACAATGGTAAAGACGAATATGAAATGTGGGGAGGATACTATAGAATGAGATTAATTCCTGCACAGGATAAAATGGTGAAAATTTATTGTGACGAGAATGGTAATTCCTTTGTCGGAACCCCAGATGCACAACTTAATGGTCTTACCCAGCTACAAGTAAGACGAGAATTTTATTTCAAAGGTTTCCGTAACAATGATACGCGCTGGACAACTTCTTTGAAAGCCGTTTATAAAAAAGATGCCCAAGGAGTAGTCAGTTATTTCGGCCCTATCACTTATAAGTTCCAAGGAACGATGCTGGAAGGAGGGTCTACACGCAGTTTCTTAGACGATTTTCCTATTTATCGCTATGCTGACTGCCTATTGCAACTAGCTATGGCAAAAGTGTTACTAGGAGAAGATCCTACAGAAGAAATCAATGCTGTTCGTGAACGTGCTTATGGAAGTAAATACTTCAATGAACACAAAGCAGAAATAGCTTATCCTAACGATAACGATCCTGAGTTCTACACTGACAACAAATGGATGAAACCTGATAATGCCGGTGCGTTAGAAGCTATATTGAAAGAACGTCTCCGCGAATTCATGTTTGAAGGAAAGCGCTGGTATGATATCCGCTTGCTAGGTTGGGATTATGTACATCAATACTCATCAGCTGAACAATCCAGATTATTGTGGCCTATTGATGCTGGTACATTAACAAACAACAGCGCATTAAAACAAACACCAGGATATGAGTAATTTTTTTATAACATAACTGTGATATAGGTATTATTTTTGAATATATAAGGTAAGGATATTCAGCAAATAACATAAAATCCAGCCAACTAATTCATAACCAAACTATTGAGAATTAGTTGGTTTTTTTTTGTATTTTTAGGTATTCCGTGCGCAAATAAGATTTGGCGACCTAAAAAAAACGGAGGAAATATCCAAACAAAGACATGGTTAAGATACCAAATATTTCAGAAATCCACTTGACTTTGAGTTTTACAGAATTCGATATTCTAAAAAATATCGTAAGAGTTTAATAGGAGTGAACCTGGCAATCTTCATTCTGTGTTTCCATTCGACAGTATAGCCAAAGAGGTCGGTCTGTCACAGCACCATCTGGAGCGCAAGAACAGTTTTAGTACTTCAACAAAGATAGCCCTTATGGTATTGAAACTTACATCAGATTCTCCGACAGGTTACCGATTAAACATCTTAACGGAAACAGATACTATCAACTGTTCTACAATATCATGGCAGACCCGTCCTGCCATGTAACAAACCACAAGATAATTAATGTTATTTATAATGATATTTCAAGTAGAAGCTGATGAATGTGAGGGTAAAATGTGTTGCAGCCAATTCCATATACACCAACAATGCGAACAGAAATTTCTACATGTAGTATAGGATATCTACCTCCTTTGTTCACAAGGGAAAGGGCTACCGAACTTAAATACAGCTTCGACACTCAAAAACAGCATTACTCACTCTCAAGGATAAAAGGTACGAAACAAGAAAACGGAAGACCTGTGAATTTTCTTCAAGATACATACGGCAAATGCTGTACTGATGATCGATAAGATTAAAAGCAAACAAAATAAAGCGGTATGACATGATTTTACGGATAGAACCGAATAAAATTATGAAAACAAACACAGAAAAATCATAATAAAAATAGCATATAGAGTGATTAGGGATTATCATTTCCATAGACCATTTATCTTTAGAAACATTAACTGAATATCTCAGAAGAAGGGTCAGTCCGAAACATAAGACAACGGGACAGATCCAACTTATTCATCGACTCCGCCCCGTTCTATGTCAGAATACCATAAAAAGAATATGATTATTCAATCTCTCCAAAAAGCTCAGCCAGTTTATTTGCCAAAGCCTCACCACGAAGATTTTCTCCTACCATGACCCCTTGGGCATCTATCAAATACATAGTAGGAACAAATTTCACTTTATATATATCAGCAATACCTTCAGTATCCAAAAAATTAGGCCACTGAAGTTGTTCTTCTTTCAGCGCTTTTGTCCATTCCGCCTCTTTTTTATCAATAGAGATACTTACAATCTGGAAACCCCTGTCTGCATATTGCGTATAGAGTTTTTTCAAATTAGGAATCTCCTTACGGCAAGGATTACACCATGATGCCCAAAAATCAATAAGGACATACTTCTTACCTTGGCACAAATCGGTTAAAGTTACCGATTTCCCATCTTGTGACTTGGCTGTAAAGACAGGCACTTTAGAACCGATCTGACTATCAGGAGCCACACTCTCTTTCACCATTTTTCCATAGCGGGAATGTTTAGCCTCTTCTGACAAGGCATCATACCACGGTTTCTGCTCTTCGGTAAGATAAGAAAACAAACTGATCATCATCAGAGGCCCCCAATAAGACTCTTTATTGTCCATAACTAATTTATAGTAAGTGGCATCTACCGTAGCAAAGAACAAACTATCGGCCACGGCAGATGCTTTGTAAGCTTCCGTAGCAACGACAGAATCCATCAAGATCTTATCTTTGGCAACTCTCGCTTTAGCATAGGCAACACGGATATCCTTAAACTTCTCGTTATTCGTCACATAAATAGAATCCAAGGCATCACGTGTGCTCAATAATTTTACATATTTGTCCGTCAAAGGAGATCCCGTCACTGAAACCTGTGAAAAATTATAATTCACGGTTCCATTAAGGTTTTCAGAAGTCACCTTACCCTCCACGCTTATACTGCCATTCTCCAACATCAGAGGCATGGAACCGTATGCATCTTTCACCATCAACCGTACAGCCAGAGGTTCATCCGCCACCCCTTTAAATATAAATTTTCCATCTACAACAGTAGTGTCCGCCACCGGTTTTTCATGACCATGACTTACAGGAAATAGCTGTACATGGGATCCGTCAGGAATTCCATCAATTGCAGCTGTCAGTGTGTACCCCGTTACCGACTGCCGGGTACAAGATGCCATCATCACCAAAACAACGGCGAATGTTGCTAATAAATACATCAATTTCATAAAGTCTGTTTTTATAGGTTATTTAGATACATTTTGAGTGATAGTTCCATTACCCGGATTCTGAACGGCACCTGCCGGGAAAGGCATAATCCAAAGATGTGAAGCCGGGGTTAATGTATAAGTCTGCCCTTCCCATGTTTTGGATAGTGCACGTGCAAAAGTACCTTCGGCATTAAACCTCCGGGTATCAGCGAATGGCACAATAGTGAAAATCAATTCATTGTCTTTCGTACGTCGGATCAAGTCAATGGCTTCTGTCAAAGTTGAAGCTTGCAAGGGTTGATATATCTCCGGCAGAATACGGGTCTTACGTACCTTGTTCAACACATCCATAGCAGCAGAGAAATCATTACCTGTGACCTGACGTGCCAAACATTCGGCCTTGATGAGATATACCTCGCAAGTGGTCAGACCAGCCCCGTTGAAATATCCTTTGGCCAAACCTTGATAGTAAGTATCCTGATTTACCGTACGCAGTTTCCAGCGGGAAAGAAAACGCGCATCCCCTCCCTCGAAACTCTCCGCACGTTCCACCGGAATATTAAGTTCGCTGGTAGCATAGTTAGGGTTACCCTCTCCACAACGGAAATAGTAATTCTCCACATAATCATACCCTGTCGCTGACGGTAACGACGGATAACTGTCTTCTTTTGTAATAGCTTCCTTATGACTGTTGTAATAAGATATCCAATCATACAGAGTATCATTCTGTTCCAAAGCCATATCCGCGTATTTCAGCGCTTCTTCATAATTCGCCATTTGCAAATAGATCCGTGCCAAGAAGGCATAGGCTGCTCCCAAATTGGGATGGATAACAGTCCTTGACTGTTGGGGTAATCCTTGTTGTATGGCTTCTTTTACATCTTTAATCATGAAATCATAGATTTCTTGAATAGTGACCTGCTTGTGAGGAGCATTAATCAATCGGCACTGGTTATCAAAGGTACACTCAGTTTAGTACCGGCAGTTGCAGACACATAGGTATCAGCATAATAATTGGCCAGTATGTAATAGCTCATAGCGCGAATCACTTTGGCATAAGCCATTACCTCATTGCGTTCGGAATCAGTAGCTTCGGTTGCAACGGGAACATGCTCCAGCAAGAGATTACAAGTGGAAATAGCCATATAACTACGGTAATAAGTCCCTTCGTCCTGATTGTTCAGTACAATTCTGTCCGCTGTTTCATTCCACAGATAATTGGCACTCGTAAGGGTAACGCTAGTCAGACTGCTTTGTCCTACAAATTTATCATTCAACAGATAAAGACTATTCGTTACAGGAATATAGCCAATGGTATATTCATCTCGCAGCAATGCTTCAAAATCAGCCAAGGTAGTAGGAATTTTGTTCCCTTTGGGAACAATATCCAAATAATCATTACAAGAAGTCAGATTTATCCACCCTAACACTGTCATTTCATCAAATAAATAGTATCTTTTTTCATATTGCTCTCATTTAAAAGTTCAAATTGACATTACACAAATAATTTGGTTTACTATATCCCCCAAGCATCCATTTCACATCACGACTTTTAGCCAAAGTGAACACATTTTCCATACCTAGCATGATACGTGCATTTTTTACATAAAACTTCTGACATACACTTGCAGGAACATGATAAGTAACAGAGAGATTCTTCAAGCGCCAGTTATCGGCATCAAGTACATGAATGGAAGCCTTGCTATAAAGATCGGATGAGTAAGAATTATAATCCTTGCTTTCTGACGGAACATAGCGTGGTACATCGGTATATGCCTCATCACCAGGCTGACGCCAACGTTTACTCACATCCTTACTTGTCACTCCTAATCCCGGATAGGCTATATTGGTATTCCGCATTTTGTGCCCCCCTTCAAAAAGCAGTTGAGCAGCCAGTTCCCCATTCTTATAACGGAGATTGGTATTAATAGCCCCACTATAAACCGGAACAGAAGTTCCTAAATACACAGCATCCTCCACTTTTTGCGGTGAACTGCTTACATGGATATTTCCTTCCGAGTCATACACCTGAGGCTGCCCTTTACTATCCAGCCCTGCCCACAGATATCCATAAATGGCATTATAAGGCACTCCAACACGGGGATAGGCGGCAGGATAATCGAACTGAAGAAAAATAGCAGGTGCTTTTACATTGACATAAGTCACTTTATTCTTATTGTATCCCAGCACACCACCTACGTTCCAATTCCAATCTTTTCCCATAATGACATCACCGGAAAGAGTCAACTCGAATCCACGGTTTCTCATTTTACCATTATTCATGGTATAAGTAGAAAAACCAAAACCTTCGGTAGGTACTCCATTGGTATTGGCTAACAAATCCACGCCCGACTTATTATAATATTCAATAGAACCGTTCAATCGATTTCTAAACATAGAGAAATCTACACCAATATTAGCTGTAGTTGTCTTTTCCCACCGCAAATCAGGATTAGGACGGTTGCTGATAGTCCCTTGTATGCCGCCCACATGGGTATTATTATTATAATAAGCCGTCATATAAGGAGCAGAATTCTTGGCGATGTTACCACCGATACCATAACTGAAACGCAGTTTCATCATATTTATAAATGAAACTTTAAAAAAAGATTCTTTGTCCAGATTCCAACCAGCACCTACCGACCAGATAGGTTTCTTCTGATACTTGGAACCAGTAGCAAACAAATTGGTACGATCCCAACGAATGCTTCCTGTCACCATATATTTACCATCATACGTGTAAGCTGCATTCCCATAAAAAGAAACAAAACGATTTACCAGTTCATAGATGTTGGAGATATCATTTTTATTGAATGATACATAGTTTCCCAAAACTCCGGTATAAGTATTACTCAGCACCCGTTCATCAATAAGATCATAAGTTAGTAAAGCCGGATCATAATTATAATATTTCCGATTATTGTATTCCGTCTTATTCACGTACTTCCATACCAAACAAAGCGGTCACATCATGTTTTTCTGCAAATGTCTTGTTAAAATCCAATTGCTGACGGAAATTATAAGCACGGATACTATTAGTCCCCGTTGTATAAATATTGCCATAAGGAAGATTATAAGTAGCCTGGCCACTCCCACTTGCATCAGTAGCAAATGTATTTACTTTATTACGTACAGCATAGCTTTCCTTATCTTGCAATTGGCTTGTCTTATATTCCCCTACTTCATATTGGAACGAAGCAGTGTATCTCAACCAGTCTGTGAATTTAAAATTAAGTCTCGCAAAAGTACGATTACTAAAATTCTTACTCTTCGACAAGTTTCTTCCCAATTCGTCCAAAGGGGTAATATCCATACTATACAATCCGTAAGAAGAAATAATTTCCTGTTGTGACTTACTGTACCGGTCCGCAGCCGTGTTAGTATAGTAGCTTCCATCGCCATTCAACAACGAACTATAAGGAACATAATTATATCCGGGTGAGGTCAGATTATAACTCTGCGTTGTACCATCTCCATAATTCAGATACGTTCCCAAATCCAGACTCAGCCATGAAGTAAGCCGGGTAGTATTCTGCAAATTCAATCCGAAACTCTCGCTGTCAGTATATTTATCTTCTTCCCGGTTATTCCTGTAAGACAGCGAAGCATTAAATGTATTTTTTTCCGTTCCACGCCCGATATTCAAGTTATATTGTTGCGAAAACGGATTTCGTTTACCATATTTCTTCACATCATCATAATAACGGAATCCCTGTGAAGCCAGTTCATGTAGCGTCTGCTCCATTTGTGCTTCGCTGATCGCACCTGTATGATGTTTTAAAATAGCCTGTACCCCCAAACAGGAATACATGGATGCATTGTCCAACAAATTCTGTGCATATTGGGATGCTCCCTCTCCTTGAAGATTAGGATTCATGGCCGCCCACTCCTTTTCCATCTCTATCATGTCAGCCGTACCGGCTAAGTGACCGGTATAAAAATTATAAGGGCGTACTGTCAATGTCGCTGAAAATGATACATTCAGCTGATTCTTTCCGGCTTTTTTAGTAGTGATGACTACTACACCATTAGCAGCACGAGCACCATAGATAGACGTAGCCGCGGCATCTTTTAATACCGTAATATTCTCTATATCCTCTATATTCAAATCAGGCACATTTTCGACCCAGTTGCCCAGTCCGTCAGAAATAGTTTTCTCTACCGGAAACCCATCAATCACATACAGAGGAGTAGTAAGTCCGTTCATCGAAGTCACACCACGTATCTTACCGTCACTATAACCTGCTATTCTTCCCTCCATCAATGAGCTGACACTACTTAACCGTTGAGTTTCCAACTTTTTCGAATCTACTTTCGCAAATGAACCGGTAGCCCGTTCCCTGGAGATAGTCTGATATCCGGTTACCACCACCTCGTCCAGCAGTTCGGAGGCCGGCTCCAAGATAATTCTGTAACTGTTCGCACTTGTCAATCTTACTTTCTTTGATTCATAGCCCAAGTAAGAGATTTCTATCTCTTTCGCTGTGCGGAGCAGGGTCAGCCGGAAGTGCCCGTTCATATCGGTTATGACAGCAGCTAGTTCCTCCCCTTTCGTCTGGCTCACCTGACGGATGTGAGCGGCAGGCAGGGGATCTCCATTCTCATCTACAACTATACCGCTGATCATCCGGTCTGTTTGTGCATATGCCATTGTTCCACACAAAAACAATGCAACGAAAACCATCGCCAGTCGAAGTAGCTTTCCGTGGTAATCTGAATGTTTCATACTCTTCATAGATTTAATATTAATACTGTTTATAATCACTTTTTAAGTTCCGTTTTATTGTTAAAACAGTTTTGCAGCTTATATTGCGTCGATAGCAAATTAATGCATAAAGTTTTAAATTATAGCAAAAAACAGGTTATCCAAATACAGCAATTGCCGCATTTGGATAAATTTATGATAGCAAATTAATAGATTATCCTATTTTTATGCAATTCCTGCACTTTGTTTCTATACTGAGCGGGAGTCATACCAGTAGCCGCCTGAAACTGGCTATAAAAAGTAGTCATGGAATTAAAGCCCAATTCAGCTGAAATCGCCTTTAGCGGAGTTTGGTTATCAGGATCGGAAAGTGAACGGACTGCCTCTTTTGTGCGGAAACCATTTACAAATTGAGTAAAAGTCTGCTTGGTCTGCTCATTAATAATTTGAGAGAGATAAGTACGATTAGTTCCCAACATTTCCGCTACTTTCTCTTTGGTCAGCAAATTGTCTGTAAATACCTTCTCCTCCCGCAACAGCGTTTCCAAACGCAGAAATAAATCCTGCTTCTTTTCATCTGTCAACGAGGATGAAGCATATTTCTCAGGTTGCGGCAAAGAAGTTTTCGTCGAGTCCGTAAGATATTCTTGTAAAAGAGCGGACTGGCGGCCTATCTCTGCAAACTGCTCGTCTATCTTGTTCTGCAATTGCTGTTCACGCCGGATAGCGTCCTGATTTTGCTTCACAATGGTAAGGTACAGCTTATTTTTTCTGTAATATAAGTAATATAGTAAAGAGGCAGCTATGAAGATACAGATAAATCCGGCTATAAGCAATTGCATCTTATTTTCCTTTTCCAATAATTCCAGACGGTTTTGTTTTATCTCGTTTTCCTGCCGTTCCATATCGTATTTTGCACGTATCTCCCCACAGCACGTTCCTTTTCCGCATTATATAAGCTATCTGTTTCCAGCTGATAGAGCTTTTTATGATACTTCAACGCCTCTACCAGCATACCATCTTCTTCATAACATCGGGATAAAGCCTTCAACAGGTCACTTCGATAGATGGCATTAGCCTGTTGGTAAGACAGTTCTATTCCGGCTTTCAGCATCCGGACAGCCCGGTCATACTGGTGATGCTCCATTAAAATTTCGGCATAGCCCAAATAAGAATTCATCACTGAAGAAATATTTCCCTGTTCTTTCAGAATCCAAAGCCTTCCGGAAAAAAACCAGCGCTTCATCATCTTTATTCAATTTATGCAGAATATATCCATAAAGATTGTAAACGTTTGATTGATCATAAAAGTCATTCTGCACCATGGTGAACTCCGCCTCCTGAATATATTTCAATGCTGTATTATAGTCACTCTTCAAATAATACATATAAGCGGTATTGGTTGAACCACTATAAATCAGATAAGGATCTTTCCGTTCATGTCCCAGTTCATAACATTCAAGAGCATATTTCAATCCTGTGCTATCATTTTTCAAATAATAAATACCGGCAATATTAGAAAGCAAAATGGAATAGAGTCTGTCATAATGACAACGTCTTGCAGCTTCAACTCCTTTGAAGAAATAAGTAAGTGAACGATAATAGTCTTTTTGGACATTCGATGCATAAAGTCCCAGCCCATTATATACGGAACATAAAGCGGAATCATTTTTATTACTTTCACCTATCAGCCTGGCCTGCCCTAAATGACTATAAGCCTCCTTTACATTTCCCTTCATCATATGGGCCTGCCCCAGACAAATATGAGAATAAATTACAGCGCCATTGTAATCCCGTTCATTATAACCCAACTCAAACAATTGTCGACCATAAAAGATAGCCTGATCATAATCTGCTTTATTCAGATAGAGAAAACTAACTTTCCGAAGCGCGTCTTTGTCTTTAGGATACTTTTTCAGATACTCCAACTGTACATTAATGGCATTATTTATGTCTTCTTGCGCCTCTGAGACAACGGGCAAGAGTCCCAATAACATCACAACCATCCACAGTTTGAACATCTTCATTCCCGTCATCCTCCCTTTTCTTCTTTCCGCATACTGAACTCACAGCCACAATATTGCTGATTATAAAAATTATATTCCTTAATGATAGCAATGCGACGCTCGCTCAATCCACCTTTACGCCAGTTCTGTTCCCAATAAGTGACATCCGGATAAGGAGCCGTAGCATATCGGCCCGCTTCCTCTATCTGTTCCAAACTTTTCCAACGGCTGGAAGCAAGCGTAGTAGTGATAACCGGGAATCCATGTTCGTGGGCATAACGTGCGGTTTCCTGCAGTCGCATCTTGAAACAACGCAAGCAACGGCCTCCTCTTTCAGGCTCTTGCTCCATTCCTGCCATTCGACAACGCCAGGCATCATGATCATAATCGGCATCTATAATTTCCAATCCCAAGGACTGGGCATACCGCGTACATTCGTCCTTGCGGATAATGTATTCCTCCAACGGATAAATATTGGGATTACAATAATAGATAACCGGAGTGACACCATGCTGCATCAAGCACTCTATGATGGCTGATGAACAAGGAGCACAACAAGTATGAAGCAACACTTTGTCGGCTCCTCCCGGAACTTCAAGCTGGAATTTCTTTTTTCATACGGCAAATTTAATAGATATTTGCCATACTGACCAACGGTTCGTATAATTTTTCTATATCCTGCGCATCCATTTCTATCTCCACTTGATCACCGGAACCAGGGTTTGCCCCTGAGGAAGTAAGTTTTTACGATTCCGGTGTATACTACGAATGATACAATGATTAGGTAAAGCCAATGTATCCACTTCCTTTCCGTCAAAATAAGACCCATCCATTATCTCGACAAAAAGATGATAGCGGGCACCAGCCCCTTCGGAAGACTCCGGATTATGGCTACGGAACATCCTGTCATACAGCAATACATTGTAAGGTTTTATCTGTAACAATTCGGTGAAATAATAAGTCAACCCACCTACCACGATGGAAGGATAGAACACCTCGAAATGACCGGTAATCTCCGTTATCAGGACAATGGCAGTCAAAGGGGTACGCACCACAGCCACCAAAAAAGCCACCATCCCGATCAGCATCATATAACTCACATTCTCATACCCTATCCATCCGCGCTGTACCAATACCAACCCGAAGATTTGTCCCAATAATCCTCCCGTAACCAAGGTAGGAATGAAACTTCCTCCCGGCAAACCCCGAAGAAAGAGAAAAACAGCGTAAAAACAAAATGAATAAGCATCATGATAGTAAGCCACCGGATATCATGAGTTCCATTCATTCCCTGCATCATCAAAAACTGCTCTCCGCCACCTGTCAGATTCGTCTCTGTTAACGATATGGCATAAGCTATGATCAATAAATACAACATCTTGACAGGAATGGAGAGTTTCATGGCAGGTATCCTTTCTTGAAAGAAAGGAACGATGAGCGAATAAAACTTTGCAATGACAGCCATAAGGGCGGCAAAGATAATATAAAGCTCTGCCTGACGGATAAAAGATAAACCGGGAACGACCGCACTAATCAGATGATAAGGAGTCGTGGGGAACATCCAACTAGCCACTCCTCCGGCTACCACGCCGGCCAACAAGGTAGTAATGGCGGTTTTAGGCGCATCAAAACGCTCGATGGATTCTATTACCAGCAAAGAAGAAGACAACGGAGCGGCAAAAAGCGGCAGACAAGCCCGCACCGGCTCCGGCAGCCAGCAATTGTTTCCGTTCCCCTTTCAGGATATGTCCCCAACGGGAGATAAGTGTTCCTATATAAGACCCTATCTGAACAGACGGCCCCTCGCGTCCCAAGACAGCCCCGCACTGAGAGCCAACACACCTCCGCAGAATTTGGCCACCAGTTCCTTAAAAGGATGCTCATAACGGATACGACCGTTATTGGCCGCACGTAAATGTCTGAGGAATACCGCCTCCGGCTATCAATGGCATACGTTTTTACCAAAGAAGCGACAAAGATCAGAATCCCCCATAAGATAAAAAACAACAATACATGCCAATACCACGGATAATGCGCCGTGAAAAAGTTTTCCGCACATCAAAGAAATACCAGAGAAGATAGTGATAAGGCACAGCAACCAGTCCCGTAAGCAGCCCCCCACGAATATGCTCACGAAATACAGACGGGCATCAATCAGCTTCAGTTTCCATATTTGCCATTTGCGCAGATTGCTCCACTCCTTCCCCACTTGTTTTTCCATTTCTCCAGTTTCAAATCCGGAATAAACAAATGGAAAAGAGAAGGGTTTATTTAAACAATGGCTTTAATAGTTCCGGTATTTCTATTTCATTTGCTTTCAGCGCTTCCAAACATTCACGCCCCTTTATCGGATAAAGTAAAATGCATCTGCCGTTTATCCTTATCCCCCAAATTACGGACGATTAATTCTTTCTCTTCAATGGAACGGATGACTTTAGAGGTATGCGAAGCAGACAGACCTGTGTTTTCCGATATCACACTGGCTGTCAGCGTATCTCCGCCAATGCAACAAAGTGCCATTGCCTCATTCAATGACACTCCATATTGTTCCATCAAGCGGGTTTCAAGTTCAGAGAGCCTTGAACAACTCTCTCATGACACATATTGATTTTTTATTTTCTCCATGCAAATTTAAATAAACAAGTTTACATTCGCCTGTTCGGCACGGTTCATATAGGTTGCCACTCCGCCAATAGTCACATGATCCAGCAATTCCTCACGTTTCACACCATTACATCCATTGACATCTGGCAAGCAATAAATTCCACTCCGTTCTGAATGGCTTGAGTACGCAGAGATTCCAGTGAGTCGATATTTTTCTTATTCATGATATATCGCATCATCCTGGCTCCCATTCCACCCATATTCATTTTAGACAATCTCAACTTTAAAGAACTGGAAGGCAGCATCATGCCGAACATCTTCCCCCAGATATCTTTCTTCACCGCAGGCTTGTCCAATCTTTTGATAGCATTCAGCCCCCAGAAAGTAAAGAAGATGGTCACCTTCTTTCCCGTAGCCGCCGCACCGTTTGCGAGTACAAAAGTAGCTAAAACTTTGTCCAGGTTGTCACTGAACAGAATAAAAGTTTTCCCTTTATCCTCCCGGCAAACCTCCGAGGAAGAAGATTGCGGAGTACTTTTCTCAACAATTACCTCATACTTTCCTGCTCCTGACTTTACTGAGACAAAACGGTTCCCGGTAGTCTGGCACCATGCTTCGGCATCGCGGGGGAAACCGGCATCCGTAGCGACAATCTCCAGACGTTCGCCGTCCGCCAGTTCTTCCATACTCTTCTTCAGCTTCATGATAGGACCGGGACAAGATATGCCACAAGCATCCACTTTTATTGCTTTCATAGAAGGAATGACGGAAGAGGCAATAGTATAAGCTTCAGCAGAATCTTTACTGTGTTCAGAATGATCAACTTTTGAAGAATCAGAACTTGAAGATCCGGAATTTGAGAACTCCTTCGGCTTGGGCAGAGGAGCCGTTGCCGCTTTATACAGTTTCAAACCTCCTATTAAATTCCTTACTTCCCCAAAGCCATTCTGTAACAATATATTAGAAGCCAGATACCCTCTCAACCCCACTCCACAATACAAATAGACCGGCTTATCGAGGGGAATTTCTTTCATCCTTTCGCGCATATCATCAAAGGAATATTGACAGCCCCTTCAAAAGCACCGAGTGCAAATTCATCGGGGAGTACGGACATCAACCAACGTAACTTTACTCAAATCGGCAGCCTGCAACTCGCGCCAATAAAGAGGCTTCATCTTTCCGCTCAGTATATTTCCGGCTACATATCCGGCTACTGCTACAGGATCTTTGGCCGAAGAAAAAGGAGGAGCATATGCCTGCTCCAAGGCCATCAAATCATATACAGTTCCGTTATGCTTTATCACTTGCGAAAATTCGTCAATACGTTTGTCCACTCCATTATACCCCACAATCTGCGCTCCAAGTAATTTCCCGTTCACAGGAGAGAAGGTTATTTTAATGGACATCTGTAAAAGCATCGGGATAATATCCTGCATGCGAACCGGAATGGATGGTTGCCGACAGGTAATCAATGCCTGCCTGTTTCAACCGTTTTGCCGGAAGACCCGAAGTAGCAACAGTCATATCAAAAACCTTGGCAATGGAAGTACCGACAGCCCCTTCGTATGGAACCTTATTTCCAAAGACCATGTTATCCGCCACAATACGTGCCTGACGATTGGCCGGCCCCGCCAAATAATTCAACCACGGTCTATCAGTCAGCGGATGACGGAACTCGATAGCGTCGCCCACCGCATAAATATGCTCGTCGGAAGTCTGCAAGTAATCGTTCACCTTAATGCCGCGCATCTCCCCCTATCTCCAGTCCGGCATCTGTTGCCACGAAGTGTTGGGACGCACACCGATAGATAATAACACCATATCGGCAGGCAGTCTTTCACCCGATTTGAAAATCACTTCCAATCCGCTGGCTGTGCGCTCAAAAGAAGCCACCGCTTTTTCCAGATAAAGCTGCACCCCTTTCTGCAACAAGTGCTCGTGCACCAACGTGCCATAGAGAAATCAATCGGTGCATGACTTGATTTGCCATCTCTACAACCGCCACTTCCGCACCGGCTTCCTGCAAATTCTCCGCCATCTCCAGCCCGATGAAGCCTGCACCGATGATTACCGCGCGCTTCACCTCATGCCTCTGCAAATAGTTCTTGATGGCATCCGTGTCATTCACATTGCGAAGCGTGAAGATTCCTTCATTGTCAATACCCGGCAAGGGAGGACGGACAGGCGACGCACCCGGAGAAAGCAATAGTTTATCATAACTCTCCGTATAGGTTTTCCCGTCTGAAGTACGAATATCCACTGTCTTCTTTGCAGGATGGATGGCCACGACCTCGGACCGGATACGCACATCGATATTGAACCGCTTACCGAAAGCCTCCGGGGTCTGCACAAACAGTTTTTCACGCTCAGCAATCACGCCACCTATATAATAAGGTAAGCCGCAATTGGCATACGAGATATATTCCCCTTTCTCAAACAAGATGATTTCGGCATCTTCTGTATTTCTCCTGATACGTGCAGCAGCGGTTTGCACCTCCGGCTACACCTCCTACTATATATACTTCATAAGTTCAACTATTTTAATTCAATTAATATTTTCCTTTGGAAACTTTTATGCAAACATACATGATATTTTT
>VOFK01002580.1_pt1 | contig 19432 bp, 17 predicted proteins | sample 5384121 | NCBI WGS metagenome assembly VOFK01 (sample SAMN12384730, study PRJNA508395) | human gut metagenome | isolation source: healthy gut J | host: Homo sapiens
CTCAGTATTGCTTCGTTCGGTTACGTATTGCTGAAAAATGAATAGCAAGAGACTAACAAAAGAAAAAACAAATAGCTATTTTAGGCTCTACGGGCTCTATCGGGACGCAGGCGCTGCAGGTCATCGAAGAACATCCCGACCTGTACGAGGCTTATGCCCTGACAGCCAACAACCGGGTCGAACTGCTGATTGCACAGGCACGCAAGTTCCAGCCGGAAGTGGTAGTGATAGCCAATGAAGAACAAAGTATGCCGAACTGAAGGAAGCATTGAGCGACCTGCCTATTAAAGTGTATGCAGGTACTGATGCTATTTGCCAGATTGTGGAAGCAGGTCCTATTGACATGGTGTTGACAGCCATGGTCGGTTATGCCGGACTGAAGCCGACAATCAACGCCATCCGTGCCAAGAAAGCGATTGCGTTGGCAAATAAAGAAACATTGGTAGTAGCGGGCGAACTGATTAATCAGTTGGCACAGCAATACCGCACCCCGATTTTGCCGGTAGATTCTGAACACTCGGCCGTCTTTCAGTGTTTAGCGGGAGAAGTGGGCAATCCGATTGAGAAAGTGATATTGACTGCCTCCGGAGGTCCGTTCCGCACCTACACTTTGGAACAATTGAAGTCTGTGACTAAGACACAAGCCTTGAAACATCCCAACTGGGAAATGGGAGCAAAAATCACAATCGACTCCGCTTCCATGATGAATAAAGGCTTCGAAGTGATCGAAGCCAAATGGCTGTTTGGTGTGCAGCCGAGCCAGATCGAGGTGGTGGTACATCCGCAGTCGGTCATTCACTCGATGGTGCAGTTTGAGGACGGTGCCGTCAAAGCACAACTAGGCATGCCGGATATGCGCCTGCCCATTCAGTATGCTTTCTCGTATCCCGACCGCATCTGCTCTTCATTCGACAGGCTCGACTTCACGAAATGCACGAATCTGACGTTTGAGCAACCCGATACGAAACGGTTCCGCAACCTGGCACTCGCCTACGAAGCGGATGTACCGGGGCGGAAATATGCCTTGCATCGTCAATGCCGCCAACGAAGTGGTGGTAGCCTCTTTCCTCAAAGACGGCATCAGCTTCCTCGGCATGAGCGACGTAATAGAGAAAACAATGGAACGGGTTGCCTTCATCGCCAATCCGACATACGACGATTATGTAGCTACGGATGCGGAAGCAAGGAAAATAGCAGCCAGTCTGATATGATCCGCTTCATCCCATTGATGAACAAAGAAAATAAAGAAATTGATTAGTATTAATATAAATTGAAAATAGCCTTTATATCCTCTCTTCGGTAGAGAATTAGTTGAAGGCTTTAAACTGTAAATAGACTATATGGAAACATTTTTGATTCGTGCCCTGCAACTGATCATGAGCCTATCCTTGCTCGTTATCGTTCATGAAGGCGGGCATTTTCTTTTTGCCCGTTTGTTTAAGGTGCGTGTAGAAAAATTCTGCTTATTTTTTGACCCTTGGTTCACCCTTTTTAAGTTCAAACCCAAGAAAAGTGACACAGAGTATGCAGTAGGCTGGTTGCCATTGGGCGGTTATGTCAAAATAGCCGGCATGATTGATGAGTCGATGGATACCGAACAGATGAAACAACCCGAACAACCGTGGGAGTTCCGTTCCAAGCCGGCGTGGCAACGTCTGCTGATAATGGTGGGTGGCGTACTGTTCAACTTTCTGTTGGCACTGTTCATCTACTCCATGATTCTTTTTGCATGGGGCGACCAATATATAAAGGTACAGGAAGCCCCTCTTGGTATGGAATTCAACGAGACTGCCAAAGCGGTAGGTTTCCAGGACGGTGATATCCTCCTTTCTGCCGACGGTGTTCCTTTCGAACGTTATGACGGCGACATGTTGAGCCAGATTGCCGATGCACGCGAAGTAAGCGTCATCCGTAACGGGGCAAAAGCCTCCGTCTATATCCCGGAAGACCTGATGCAACGCCTCTTGGCAGACAGTGTCCGCTTCGCCTCCTACCGTTTCCCGTACGTTATAGACAGCGTAATGGTGAACTCTCCTGCCGCACAAGCAGGAATCCAGGCAGGTGACAGCATCATCGCCCTGAACGGAACACCGATCTCTTTCTCCGACTTCAAAGAAGCGATGGCAGAACGTAAGAAAAACGAAGCAACCCTGCTCAAAGACAGCATAGATCCGCGTCTAATCACGCTGACTTATGTGCGTAACGGTGCAACAGACACGCTAAGTATGCGTGTAGACTCCGCCTACCTGATGGGTGTAACCGCCTGTCTCGTCACAGACCGTCTGCTCCCTATGGTAAAAAAAGAATATGCCTTCTTTGAATCCTTCCCCGCAGGTGTCTCCCTCGGTGTGAAAACCCTGAAAGGCTATGTAGGAAACATGAAATACCTCTTCTCAAAAGAAGGAGCCAAACAACTGGGCGGCTTCGGAACGATCGGCAGCATCTTCCCCGCTACCTGGGACTGGCATCAATTCTGGTACATGACTGCCTTCCTTCTCCATTATCCTTGCTTTCATGAACATCCTCCCTATCCCCGCATTAGACGGTGGCCACGTGCTCTTCCTCTTCTACGAGATGATAGCCCGCCGCAAACCGAGCGACAAGTTTATGGAATACGCCCAGATGACCGGTATGATTCTGCTCTTCGGTCTGTTGATATGGGCTAACTTCAATGATATTTTGCGATTCTTCTTCTAGCGAATATAACAATAGAAAGATAGAGAAAACATATAAAAAGAATCATCCCGGATGAAAAAGGTTTTAAAAACCAATTTTCATCCGGGATCTTTTTTATTGTTGTTTGTCTTTAAATCTTCAACATCTTCTTCTCTCTCTCCAAATCCGTCTCATCCAACTTAGGTGAAGGCACCGTGCACGTTTTGATATAATCTCCCTCCTGACACGTATAATTATAGTACACCTCCAATTCCGGAGTCAATTCCGCCCGCGGAACCAGACACCCTTCCATCTCCAGAAACTGATTAACATCCGTACTATCCGACTGTTTCACCAGTACAATACGACGCGCAATCGGATTATGATTGTAGTCCAGACAGAGATAAAGCCCTTTCAGCATATTCGGAAACTCATAATGCGGAAGTTGCAGGTAAATGGTGACGAGGGCGAATTGCGGCAAATCCCTTTCGTTGAACATCAGATAAGAGTTCTGATGGTTGCTGATGATTCCGCTCCCCCAATGCACCGACTTATACGCATTAATCATCCCCACCTTCACATACTCATTATTCTCGGAAGCACAAATCATGTACGGCTCGATCTTCAAGCTATCCGTAGAAGACGACAAACTGTAACTAAGATACATACCGCTATAATTATACACCTCCTGCACAGACTCCTTCGCCTCTTTCCCCCAGCAACTTGATAAAAAGAGTTGCCACTCTCCCGCCTCGCTCTGCACGTCCGGCTCCATCTCCTGAAGCAACAGCCTCACCGATCCCACATTATTTAATAAGCGTTTCTTGGAAACATTATTCACCAGTGCCAAAAGCTTCATCCAGCGCCTCGTCCGGTGTGCGTGTTTTCAATAAGTCGATATAAGCGGGAAGCACACTCGAATACAAAGCAGACAACACACTCGGAGCCATATCCACCCGGTCGGCAATTTCTTTCATCTTCACCCCGTTGTTGCGCAGGTACTCTATTCTTTTTTATAAATATCCGTAAGTTCGTCCATGATTTTTCGGTTTGTTAATTGATTCCGGTGCAAAGGAATGACTAAGGTATTATGTTTGTATTGCATGAATATTACATTAATATTTCAGTACACTTAAAGGCTCATATATACAATATGATTCATTGAAATTCATTTTTTCGTTCGCTCCGACACCCTACTTTTGCACCGGAAACAAAAAAAATAGCATTATGAATTTCAAAGAAAAACTGTCGCCTTCGGCCCAAAAGAAACTTTCCGATTTACTCTTTATCCTTTATGCGGGAGGAGCGGCACTGCTGTCTTATTCATTGGTCTATGCACTCCGCAAGCCGTTCACTGCCGCCACATTCGACGGCATGGAACTGTTTGGTATGGACTATAAGATAGCGACCAGCATCATCCAGATATTCGGATATATGGTGTCCAAGTTTATCGGGATCAAACTTATTTCAGAACTGAAGAGAGAAGGCCGCCTGAAATTCATTCTTGTCTCCATTTTGGTTGCCGAGCTCTCTTTGGTTCTTTTCGGATGCCTGCCCCGTCCGTTCAATGTACTGGCATTGTTCTTCAACGGTCTGTCTTTGGGATGTATGTGGGGGAGTCATCTTCAGTTTCCTCGAAGGACGACGGGTGACCGACTTGCTCGCTTCCCTTTTCGGACTTAGTATCGCAGTCAGTAGCGGCACAGCCAAATCCATCGGACTTTTTCGTTGTCGACACCCTGCATGTCAGTGAATTCTGGATGCCTGCACTGATCGGTGCGGTAGCATTGCCCTTGCTGGCAGGACTGGGCTATATCCTCGATCACCTGCCCAAACCGACAGCCGAAGACAAGGCTTTGCGCGTGGAACGTGTCACTCTCAACAAACAACAACGCTGGAACCTGTTCCGCAGCTTTGCTCCCATATTGACACTGCTTTTCTTCGCCAACCTCTTTCTCACCGTTTTGCAAGATGTCAAGGAAGACTTTCTGGTGAAAATCATAGACGTCAATGCCGCCGGACTTTCCCCGTGGGTATTCGCCAAAGTGGACGGTGTAGTCACACTGATTATCCTAGCCATTTTCGCCACCTGGCAGTGATGAAAAGCCACATCAAAGTACTTTCCGTTCTATTGACCCTTGTCATTGCGGGAGCAATCACACTTAGCACTGTGGCATTCAACTACCATACCCTGCAACTTTCTCCGCTCGTGTGGTTATTTATCCAGAGCCTCTGCCTCTATTTTTCTTACTTGAGCTTTCAAACCATCTTCTTCGACCGCTTCATCGCCTGTTTCCGCATCAAGGGAAATGTAGGTTTCTTCATAGCGATGGTCGATTCCATCGGCTACACAGGCACAGTGGTGGTATTGGTAGTGAAAGAATGTTTCAACCCGGATTTGAATTGGCTGGAATTCTACAATACGATGGCAGGGACAGTAGGAATCGTCTGCACCTTTGCGTTCACCTTAGCAATGATTTATCTGACACAAAAATACAGAAAAAGGGAAACAGGGGTGAAATACGCGGGAACGAATCTTGCCCCGTCCCTCCCTCGCTTCTTACTAATTTCTGACGAATAAACCAATATTATATAGAAACAAGAATGAAAAAAGATTGAATGTATTATTATGGACTGGGCTGGTACAGCCGTTGACTATGGATGTTTTGCCCCCGTGGCTGCTTTTATCGAAGCATTTGCCGAAAAAGGACTGGTAATCGATGTTGTACAGACCCGCAAACCAATGGGACTACCCAAAATTCAACACATCCGCGAACTACTTTCCATGCCTGACGTGAACGAACAGTTTACCGCCCGTTACCAACGCGCCTGGACGGAAGAAGACGTGGTAGAACTAAACCGCCTTTTCGAGAAGCATCTCTTCGCCTCTCTCGAAAACTACACAGACCCTATTCCGGGAGTAATCCCAACTTTGGAAAAATTGCGTGCCGCAGGTATTAAAATAGGATCGACCACCGGCTATACCCGCGAAATGATGGATGTAGTTCTCCCCGCCGCACAGGCAAAAGGATACCACGTGGATTATTGCGCCACTCCCAACCTACTTCCCGCCGGACGTCCCGCTCCTTACATGATTTTTGAGAACCTGACGAAATTAGCAGTCCCCAGCCTCGACGCCGTTATAAAAAGTGGGTGATACGATTGCCGATATCAACGAAGGAGTGAACGCGAAAGTGTATAGTGTAGGCGTGATTCTCGGCAGCAATGAAATGGCACTTACCGAAGCAGAAACAAAATCAATGCCTGCCTCCGAACCCGAAGCCCGCATCGCCGATGTCAAAGAGCGCATGCTTGCCGCAGGAGCTTCTTACGTGATACGCACTATCGAAGAACTTCCCGCACTGATTGAAACGATCAACGCCGGCAACTAACATTCAAGCCCGCACCCAACAATCAGAAAAGAAACAAAATCATTTATTTATTCATTTCTAAAGAAAACATCATTATGAAACCATATTTGTTATTAACTCCGGGACCTCTAACCACCTCTGAAACAGTAAAAGAAGCCATGATGACCGACTGGTGTACATGGGACGAAGACTACAACCTCGGCATTGTTCAGGAACTCCGCAAAGACCTGGTTAACATCGCCACTAAAAAACCGGAAGAATACACTTCCATCCTTTTTACAGGGAAGCGGAACCTATTGCGTGGAAGCCGTTTTGGGCGCCACCATCACCCCGAAAGACAAACTCCTGATTTGTAGCAACGGAGCCTATGGCGACCGTATGGGGCAACATTGCAGAATATTACCATCTCGACTACGACATGTTGGCTTTTGAAGAGACGGAGCAGGTATCTGTGGAGTATGTCGACGATTATCTTAGCAATAACTCCGATATCACACATGTCGCTTTCGTTCATTGCGAAACAACGACCGGTATCCTGAATCCGATCAAAGAACTGTCCCACATCGTCAAGATGCATGGTAAAAAGCTGATTGTAGACTGTATGAGCAGCTTCGGAGGTATTCCCTTAGATGTAAACGAATTAGGTATCGACTTCCTAATCAGCAGTTCCAACAAGTGTATTCAGGGTGTACCGGGATTCGGATTCATCATCGCCCGCCGTTCGGAATTAAAATATTGCAAAGGAGTGGCACGCTCTCTTTCCCTGGACATCTACGACCAATGGGAAACAATGGAAAAAGGACACGGAAAATGGCGCTTCACTTCACCGACACATGTTGTCCGTGCTTTCAAACAAGCCTTGACCGAATTGCTTGAAGAAGGAGGCGTAGAAGCACGTTACCAACGCTACTGCGAAAATCACCGTATTTTGGTGGAAGGTATGCGTGCACTCGGATTCAAAACACTGCTCGAAGATGACATCCAGTCGCCTATCATCACTTCTTTCCTTTATCCGCATGAAGGATTCGACTTCAAAACATTCTATTATGCACTGAAAAATAAAGGATTCGTGATTTACCCGGGAAAGATTTCAAAAGCAGATACCTTCCGTATCGGAAACATCGGTGATGTGCATCCGGAAGACTTCCGCCGTCTGGTAGAAGTCATACGGGAAACGAAATACTAGAAAGTCAAATCTTTCAAGTTCATCTTGAATGATTGCTTACTGATATGTTGTATGATGTTCCTGTGAAGTTCTGAAAGACTTAACCCTCTTTTCAGGACTTCATTATTTTCTTTTCAGCGTGGAAGGCTGTGATAGCCTCAAGCTACTGACGATAGCTGCCACAACGGCAAACCCACTCCCCCACCATCAGGCAAACAGCCGTGCTCCGGCTATGAGTGACAAAAAGCTGAAAAGCAAGGCAACCAATGTTGTTCCGGTGGTCTGTCCCAACAGGCGGGCCATTCCCAGCATCCCACTGGCCCCCTCCCGAACGCTGCGTAGGAGCGGAAGAGATAATCGTGCTATTGTTCGGCGTCTGAAACAATCCGAAGCCCGCACCACACAACATCAAACGCAGGATGATACTTATATCAGATGATTCGGCAGTCAGACTGGAAAGCGAGAAAAGCCCGATGGCAAACAAAACCATCCCGATACTTCCCAGTATACCGGGGTGAATACGCTCCACGAGATACCCTGCCAATGGAGCCGTGACCAGCGTAGCCAACGGCCACGGAGTAAGCAAAAAAGTCCGGTCATCACCTCACTGTGTCCTAAAGTGTTCTGCAGGAAAAAAGGCAGGGAAACCATTGCCGACATTTGAGCGATAAAGGAACAAATGGAAGTCAGGATGGATAACCGGAAAATCGGAATCCGCAACAGGTCGAGCGGCAATAGCGGAGTAGTCTGCGTGAGTTGCCGGCGCACATAGTACGTGCCTACCACTGCCAATACAACCAGTTGGATGAAAAGGAAATCCATTTCCTCGTGATGGGCGAATCCGTCCAGCGTATATATAAGCAGGCCGAAGGTAACCGCATTCGCTATGGCGCTGATATAATCAAACTTGCGTTTCGAGCGTTCCTCCTGCCTTGGCAGATGTTTGATGCCGAGGAACAATGCGGTAAGCCCTAACGGAACATTAATAGCAAATAACCAGTGCCAGCTGGCAATAGAAAGAATACCGCTCGCCACAGAAGGCCCGGCGGCAGCCGATATGGCAACGACCATCGCATTAATCCCCATTCCCCGCCCAATCTGGCTCTTCGGATAGATGTAACGTAGCTGTGCCGTATTCACGCTGGTGATGGCAGAGGCACTGAACCCCTGAAAAATACGGGCGACGGTTAGCGTCCAAAACGAATCGGACAAGGCACAAATCAACGAAGTGATGCAAAACAGACCGATACCTGAAAGAAAGACTTTCCGGTAACCGATGATTTCACCCAAAGCGGAAAAAGACAGTAGCGATATGACGATAGCCAGCTGATAGCCGTTGATAATCCAGGTTGTTACAGCGGGAGAAGTCCCAAAATCATGCGAAAGCGTGGGTAGTACGATATTGACGATGTTAATATCCAATACCGACATACAAAGAGCGAATCCGACGGACACCACCGCCCAAATACGCTTAGGCATCGGCAATCCGTCGGTTTCCTCTATTTTTTGAGTTGAATTTATCGATTGTACCATAAAAACTTATTCTTGTAAGTAGTCATTCTTTTTTTCACCATAAAGCAACGCAGGGATGCAAACACAAACACCACCGACTACAAAAAAAGCACCGCGTTACTCCGTGATGAAAATGATTCACTTGGTTTCGTAAAGGTAAACAAAACAATGGTACAGGTGTTTTTGTTTCCTTTGAAAAATAAGTTTTTTTAGTGGAGAAAAGTCGTTACTTCAACTTCAAGATCCGTTGATTACTGCTTCCCCTGAACTCCAGATACGGAGAGAAAAGAGCCTGCTCGAAGCGTCCGTCCACCAACACATCTATATAATCAAGAGCAGCACTCAAGCGGGGCTGTGCCTTGATTTCTTCGTAGCTATATCCTGTATAGCACCACACATTCATCCCCGTCTCCTCTTTCACCCGTTTCAGTAAAAGCAGAAACTCCTCCGGATGGAAGAACGGATCACCACCGGAAAAAGTAACACCGTCCAGCAAAGGATTTGCCTTGATTTCACGGATGATGGACTGTATTTTTTCTTCCGTCAACTCTTCCCCCGCCCTCGGATTCCAGCTCTCCGGGTTGGCAACCAGGACAGTGATGGGAACATCCGGCAAGATAAATAGAGTACCGGATGCCTTCACCATCGACAATCGTTTCAGGATAAGTTCCTAATAAATTCACTTCTACAGGTGTTTTACGCGGTCTTGTTCTTCTGCCCGTTTAGCAGAGTTAGGAACTCAAATCGCCTGTCAGGTAACCGGTTATACGGCGCATACGAAGGATGCTTTCACTCTGGCACACCGGACATTTATCGAAGATAACCCCTTTGTAACCACAGTTATGGCAAGTATCTACCGGGTGATTGATAGAGCCGTAGCCAATCCCCTCGTCGTGCATCACTTTCACAATCTTGGCGATGGCACGTACATTCTTCTGTGCTTCACCGTCCAGTTCTACATACGTGATATGTCCGCCGCGCGTAATGGCGTGGAACGGAGCTTCACGCTTGATTTTCTCAACGATGCTGATCGGTTCTTTCACGTCTACGTGAAAAGAGTTGACATAATAGTCGCGGTCTGTCACTCCGGGGATTTTTCCATATTTCCGACGATCCATTTTCGTGAAACGTCCCGAAAGTCCTTCGGCAGGAGTAGCCAGAACGGAGTAGTTCAGGTTATATTTCTCTTTATATTCGTTTACCACTTTATTCATTTCCATCACCGCTTCATACAGCGTGTCCCATGCTTTCTGGTTGTGGCCGTGACCTTGTCCGTAGAGAGCCACCATCGCGTTGTGTCCGCCGATAAATCCGATACCCAGCGTACCGCTGCGCAATGCATCACCCACCTGTTCATTCGGGTTCAGCTCACCGCCGCCTTTCCACACATTATTTCCCATCATGAACGGGAACTGACGTGCCAGGGCCGTACGCTGATACTGATAACGCTCGTAAAGCTGATCGGCTACAAGCACGGACATTTGGTGTACGGATTCGATGAAAATTTCTTTTGCCTTCTGTTCAATGGCATCCTTGTTGCGTTCATCCTCTATCAGGTTTTCCGCCTTGATGCGGGCTTCAATCGCCAGTCTCGGCATATTCAGCGTAGTGAATGAAAGATTGCCACGACCTAAAGAAGATTTTTCTCCTGCCACGTTTTCAAAGACACGGGTGCGACAACCCATCGTCGCCAATTCGTAGATGTAACGTTTCGGATCGTCCGCTCTCCATTTCTCGTTCTTGTTGAAAGGTGTGTCGAGGAACATGAAGTTCGGGAACAACGCTTTCGCAGTAGTCTGGCAAGCCTTTAATAACAAGTCGAAGTTGGGAGCCTCGTAACTGTCGGTCATTGCCTCTTCGATATTTTCCGCTTTCATTGCTTTCTCAAAGTCTTTTTCCGAGTAAGAAACTCCGTCTTTCACCTTGAAAATCTGGATCGGGAATACAGGCACCTCACCTCTTGTACCCAATCCTTCAATGGTAGCTTTCAGCAGTTCTTCGATCACCATGCGGCCTTCGGCAGAAGTGTCCGTTCCGTAGTTGATGGAACTGAATACCACTTGGTTACCGCCACGAGAATGCATCGTGTTCAGGTTGTGGATAAATCCTTCCATGGCCTGATGGGTATCTTTGCGAGTCTGCTGATAAGCTTTCTCAACGATACGGGCAAGGTGTTCCTTATCTATAATAAGTAAAGCCACCAAAGCAATGCGCAATGTTTCGCGTTCGGCTTCAGTAGTCTTGATAGACGGAAGATATTCTTTAATCAATGTGCCGGATGGATTTCTCATCGGCCTGATTTCCGTTTTCCATGGCGACATAGATTGATGAACGATGCCAGATGCTTGCGGAAAGATTTGGCCCACCTTTTGCCATGAAGAAATCGAAAGCAGGAATTGCCTGTCCGCCATGCTGCTCATTCTGATTCGTCTGGAAAATAATAGTAGCCAACGTAGCATAACTCTGGATGCTTTGGGGGTACGGATACTACCGTTTTTAGTGCGGAAGCCGCGTTCGAACAAGTCATCCAGGTCATATTGGATGCAAGTGGTGGTCTTTGTCGGATAGTAATCCAAATCATGTATGTGTATGTCGCCCAACTGATGTGCTTCGGCATATTTTTTAGGCAACAGGTATTTATAGGTATAATCTTTAGTAACTTCCGAGGCAAAAGTCATCATCTGTCCGGCGGGAGTATGGCTGGACATGTTGGCATTACTCAGGTTGACATCATTTTTGTCGATGGCTACAATGCCGTCCATGATGTGCTTCATTTGCGTTTTACGGTCGCGTTCCGTATTCCGCCATTCGCGATAAATAATATATTTCTTGGCCACTTCGGGACGTACTTTCATCAGTTCCTTTTCTACCAGGTCCTGAATCTCTTCCACACTGATGGTTGGAGATACGAAATTGCTGATAACCCGCATGGTAATTTCAGCAATCAGTTTGTCTTCATTGTCAATTCCGGAGGCATGGAATGCCTTGCCGATTGCATTTTTAATTTTACTGATGGAAAAGTCTTCCCGCTTTCCATCACGCTTAATAATACAAATCTCAGCGTAATTCATTGTTTGAAAAATTAATTGTTAATTTAAAAAACTTGGCTGTCCTTCCAGGCAGGTTTTCTGACTTATCTCTCCCTTAAAACGCCTTCCCGCAAATGGTTTTGTAGTGGCATATTGTTTCAGCTCTACGAGAATTACAGCAGCGGGTACTGTTGCTGATTTTCACGGCATTCCCTCTTGGAAGTGGTTAACTTCACCTTGTCGGACAGCTGCAAAGGTATAACATTTTGGGAAACTTTCTATTTAAAAAATGGATAAAAGTTTTCCAAAACGGAAAAACTTTTTCTGATTTTTAACGTGGATAATATTCCAATTCCGTTTATTTCACCAAAAGACATATATAGTTTTTTAGCTACTTCACTCTTAGCGAAAAAAAGGATGTGTTAAAAGTCTCCACAACTATCGTTTGCTTCATAAGTTACAGACTATTTTTTTCACTTTCGACCAAACCCTTTCTTTTCCGATAAAATGAAAAGAAATTATAATTTTTCTATTTCTTCTTTCGAAAGCCCGGTAGATTTCATAATAATATCGTCAGCCACCCTAATTCTTTCAAATTACGAGCTGTTTCTTCTTTACCTTTTTTTTGCAAGCCTTTCTGCACCCCCTTTTCTGTTCAGCAAAGTCCAACGTATTAAAATAATCGTTATAAACTTTCCATTCTTCTTCTTCATACCGGGCTCTTTCCTCCTGGGTCATATTTGCTTTGGAAGCCAACTTTTTCAAGTCGCTCGAAGACGGCCTTGCGAGCCTTGAAAGGCATCCGGTCAAAGTGTATCCATATGCTTTAGTATATAAATCCAGCGTTCAAAATCATTTTCACATTCATCCTCCTCTTTGTTGAAGTTCGGCAGTTCGATAAAAATCTGCCGGAACTTGTTGCTGAAAAACTTCCCCGTATCCCTGTCAGAAGAACGATATCCGTTCTGATTTTTTAGAGGGCATATCCTTGTCCATCACGAAATTCATGAAGAACACTCCGTACACGGCATCAATTGAAAGTTCAAACTCCCTTTTTCGCCTGCTGCGTAATGGCCCTAGAAAGATAGAAGAGGGCACGATCTTTAAAGTAAAGGCTGTTCCCGGTTCTGCATTTCTACGATAACCACGTTCACCGGTATCGGTTACGCAATAGATGTCGTAGATAAGACCTCATTCTGTTTTTACTTCCGGCTGCTGTTCACTGTTAAGGAACTGAATGTCGGTATCACATGCTTTCTCCTACGAGCAAATCGTTCAGAAGTCGATTAACAACTCCTTTTCTACCTCTCTGCCGAATAAAAACTTAAAGCCAAAATCGGTAAAGGGATTGATAAATCTTCCCATTATATGCTGTGTCTCAATTATAAAACAAAGATAGAGTTTTTTTGTTGAATACGGTCAAAGAATAGAAAAAAAAATAAATGGGTACAAAAAAAGCTGCCTCATTCATCGGGGAACAGCTTCTTCGGCTTCTTCACTTTCACTTTATGAGTTCGTTTGTTACCGATTTCCGTGAGCTATGTGCGGGCGGCGTTTCGTTTTCAGGATCATTTTTACACGTACACTAATCTTTTTTCCGTCTTACTGCTTCTCCGATGACGGAACCGCAGAACGCAACCTCAGAATGTCCCTAACTTTTTTCAGTAATAATTTCATTCGCTTTTCTATTGGGTTGATAATCTATTTTATATCGGTCAGAAGTGCAACCATCGCTATACCCGATTCGCGGCTACTGATAAGTCTATCCAAGCCAAGCTTTAGTTTGCTGACAAACTTATCAGTTAATCCCTACGGATTCAGCTGCCAGCTGCTTTCCGATCCAAGCGGCCGGGTCCGGCTTCTCCTCCTCCGCCACCGGGTTCGTCGCCGTCTGTCGGGTCTTTGTCAACGACATCGTCGGCCACAAACGAACCCGCTACATCGCCTGATATTGCACAAACTCCACTCCGGTGGTCAATGCGCGGGTAGCACTTTTCCGTTGGCAGCTTTGGTGTATTCAGGGGGTAAACTGACAACGCAATGAAGTGATCTGCTGCTGACCTTACTCTCCAACTCTCCCTTTTCCTCCTGCTTTGGCAATCATTTGTAAATGTTTAAACGCCTTCGAGCGCACCGTACGGCTGTTAAGCAACTGTTCGCGCATCACCGACATCAGGTTACGAATCACGTTATGAACATCACCGCCGTCGGCGAGGCTTTTTCTGCAATCAATTCCGCCATTTTCTGCGTATTGACCATTTTTCCCGAATTTCACCAGACGGGGATAATAAAGTTTCTTGTCCTTCCTTTGCAAGTGTTGCCCCGATATAGGTTTGTAAAATTAATGGCATACTGTTTCCTTTCTTTTTTTTTTTTGATTGATGAATAAATAACTACTGTTTGTAACCGATTACGAAGACAAAAGTACACGAAGAGAAAAGCAGGGGAAACACGATATTTACAAACCCGTCGCAAGAGAGAACAGACAAACACAATTTGATTACGATTCATGCCTACAAAGGCTTGTACCAAAAACAGAACCAACCGACATAAAAAGGCGTACCGCTTTGCATGAGTTCATAGGGAAATAAACCTCTAAAAAAACAGTCAATATGAAAAACAAAACAACCCCAAAGGCAGAAGCAGAGAGCCGTACCCGCATACAAGTTTCATAGCAAAGCCAGTTGGCCGGACTTACCTACCTCACATACATTCCCGCCTCGGCACGACGCACCTCCATGGTTGGATTACCCAGAATTGCACTGCAAGCCACTCAGAACTTCTCGCTCCCGGGATAATTGAAAAAAGCCATCCTGCTCACCCGGCAGGCTGTTCTAACTTCCAGGTTTTTAGAGAGCCTTGAAACGGCTCTTTTATAAGGAAAATCATTCGGAGAAAGACAAAGCCAAACAAGGCAGAAAAAAAGAAGGCAAGCCAAAAGCAAGCGGACATTTCACAGATCACGAGAACAAATTATAACTTGCTGATTGCTGTTATAAAGAGTCCAAGATACCTGTAACGAACTGTCCGCTCATTATATAAAAAAAAAGATGTATCATTCCGGAGTACCTCCTCCCAAACGGCTTCATCAAATCGGCTGTAAATCCTCCCGCTTTTTAAAAGCTGTGGACACCGTCGTGAAGCCGCAGATTCAGACGGTAGTAACATTCTCATCGTTGTTACTGCTTTCACATAAAAACGTTCCCGTCACCCTTTTATATTGGGGAATAATAATAGAACGGATCTTCGTAAATAAAAAGAAATACTGGTCGTTTTGGTCGAGGTCATCCACCACCACTTTCCTCCCAATACATGCCCAGAGAAAACAAAAATAAGTACTAGTTTTCCCGTCCTGTCTTTTCCGGAGAAAAGATACAGGCCAACCACTGTCCATAGTAGCCTCACTCCGGACACGATCCAGTTCTTCCCAGAATGAACAAGTACCGATGGGAAGGCAATTCTCCCACATCCGGACCGGGATTTACGGATCATTATCTTTTCGTCGCTCACATCCGGCAAAAACCCACCAGAAGCAATCCCGATAAACATATAATTAAATATTTCAATAAGATTTTCTTCATGAGCCGCTTTAATTAATCGTCACTCTATTACTTGTCACCTGCCACACCTTTTATATTTAAACCGGACAAACTGGCATCATATGACTATTAATACCTACTTCAAAAAGTCATTTCAACGCTTCATTGCCCTGAAGAGACGCGCCGAAAGTCCGGCACCCCAGGCCGGATAATGTGGTATTGGCCGACTGGCAAGTCCTCCACTTCATACGGCAATCCGAGATTTTCACATTTTTCATCATCACCGGAGAATCCGCGGGCACTCCATCAGCATTGTTTTCGAAAGGGCACCACTGTCTGCTGCCGACATTCCCACCACAGTAGTGTCTGCCAGCTGTCGTGGTAAATGAAGGTTTTAAACAAATATCCGCAATACCGTCTTATCTATCACCACAGACTGGGATAGTGACCGGAAATTGCAAATCCACCCCTAAGCGATATTCATTCAGGGGATCGTCGTATACACCGCGAAAGCACCGTTTTTACCTGATATTTTTAAGGCTATTATCACCCCAAATATTTGAGGTTAAGCGTCAATGAATATTCATTATCCGCTGATTTCGATACGCTGAACGTACCACATCTACTCCAGGCGACTTTAGGATATTTTGTATTCTTTCTTCGTCTATACGGGCTATAATAAAGTAAATTCAAAAGAAACCAGATTGGTATTTGTTATATCCACTTCCTGCCCGTTAAGTCTACGTTCAGGACAAAGACGACGCTAATATGTGTTTGTTCTAAATCCGCAGCAGACGAAATTCTCGACGAGTGAGAATACAATGCCACTCGCTTCATCCGTCTTTTCAGCAAAGTAGCTTTGATGTCGCGTGTTTTCTCCGTTCAACGTTAATATATTCGTCGTACTCTGTTTAATTTCAGAATAAGCACCCTCACGTAAGAACCTTCGAACTTTCCACCCGAAAAAGCAAGTAAAGCTGAAGTTATTTTCACCCGATTATCCGTCTTTTTCCACTTTTACGGAACTTTACCGAACATATTTCAGACCATCCGCAGGATACCGCAGTCGGGTCGTCAGCTCCCAATTCTGTGCTATTACATAGAAGAAAGCATAATCCCATACCGTCATAAGACATTGATATCCAATACCTGTCCCAACATGGCGGGATTGATTCGATCATCAGGAACTCCGTATCCGACATATCTTTACCGTTGTCAGTCCTGCGTACGGACTAAGATAAAAATATTGAATTCCCCCGATGACAGTAGCACCACCGATTTCAACGGACGCACTTCACTTCCGAAAGAAAATTCACTGGGCAACTTTTGCGAGACGCTGGCTACAACCAGCAGCCTCCCCTGTAAACTTACCGCCACTTTTTCGGCGTACAATCAAAAAGTAGCTTTTCACAGCCGATGTTTCATTCTCGCCGGGTCATCGTCAAGGTGAACTTGCGTCAGCACCTCTTTCCCACTCATGAAGGATTGACGGCCAGAATAGCCTCACCATCGGCATCCATGTAATAAAGCACATAATTGTCATCTTCAAAAGCCACCGCCTATCGTAACCGGGCTGCCCACCAGGCTCTTACTCACTCCCAACATCACATATTCCTTACCGCTGTTCGCTAAAGTCTTCAACGTTTCCAAACTCTGCAACGGACTCCTTTTTATACACAATGCCATCTGTTTCAAAAAAAGACACCGATTGGGCTTGTATGGTCTTATCCTTATACGTGTACGTATTCACAGTTTTCCACAGGTTCCGGCTCCGGTTCGGGATCAGGGGGCCGGATCATCGTCACTACATGCCACAAGCAACTCATTGCCAGCATGAACAAAAGAAAAAGGAAATAAATCTAACTTTCATATTTCTTATTTTTGGGGTTAATTATAAATCGCGTTATTGGTAAATGATGCCATCCACCCGTATTTACTGCAGGGCGATAGCTGAACACGGTAATGGGTATCCTGCGAATAAGTGGTACGCACATGGTGCCGTTGTTCCATATCGATCAGCGCGATCTATCGTCAGCGTGTTGTCACCGTCGTGCCACGGTCATGGTTCCGCCGTCTATGCGTGCATATTCTTTCATGGCTCCGTTCTGCAGTTTCTCATACCAGGTTCCTCCCGGATATGTAAAGAAGACATTAACCGGGCAATGCCTCCCGGTTTCAGCAACTCACCCACGGGATACCCTGCGATCCCTCATCACGCGCCACCATTGGCATAGGTGCCTGCCGGAATACCCCTGTGTGTTACATCCGTAGCCCATTCCACGAAAATTCCACCTTCAATACTTTCTTCCGTTACCGGACGGCCAGGTGTCGCTTATACCGTCTTCCGCCAGATACAACTTCGACTACACGACACGATTCATCTTGCAGATAATAAGAATCTCACCCATCCTGCAGGCAGGCTTGCGTCCATCCGTTCAGTGTGCAATATCGGCGGTCGGGGGTAGAATTAGAAGTTTCAGCTTGTTTTCGTGACACGGTCGATGGTGGTTACTTTTTCGTATAGGTGAAATAATGTTTCAGGAAAGATTGCCTACCAACATTCCGCTAATCGGAGCTATTATACCACGGACATCCGTTTCACCGTCATTTTACCATCGGAAGAAGCAAGTCGGCATCGACACTCGAAAGTAAGGGATTTCACTTCACCATAGAAAGTTCCGGCAGGAATTTCCACCTTTCCGGTCGTGTAAATCGATTTGATTCATATATCCGAGGTTGAACGTCCATTCATCAAGCACTATATCCGTTCAATGCTGCATCAAAAAGTGCCTTCAGGGAGCGGAAATTCCGTAGCTTCCGAAGCAAATGGCGGGACGTTTCAGGCTGAACGCCATGATCTTGCCCGGTCCTATCGGATTGCCAGTAGCATCCACTTCCGCCTATCCGTATCAAAGCGTCAGCTACAAAATGATCTGTGCCCGACTCGTCTTTATCTCCCCAGTACACCAAGTTGGAGTTGACAAACTCCACCACTTCCGGCGCCGGGTTTACGTCTTCTCCACCGGGTTTTCCTCCCTCCGGATTTTTCGGCGTCGTGTCGCTGCAAAAGCGGTCACACGCCCCACAGACGCAACAGCGAACGAGGCAGACACCCAACAACTTCGTACTCTTTCATCCATATCAGACTAGATTTATATATTTTTACATCGTGAAAAGAACTTCCGTAGCGACCGGGATCATAAAAGGCGGGAGTAAGCTCGGGAGAAAAAGTTTCCCCATTCTTCGCGCAGTATCCCCCGCCTGTCATATAGTAAAGTTAAATTAAGAGAGGGTAGTAAATTCTCATTTCCGTTTCACAACGGTAGTTCTTTTTCTTTTTATTCATCAAGGTAATATTCGTTTTTATCTGAAAAGTGCAATATCCGGGAGAAAAGGATATAATCTTTCCAGCGTTCCGATCAGAACTGCTGATCCGATCAAAACAATGCTATCGCCAAGGTAGCATCCGCTCAGTGCTCCGGCCACGTCCTGAAAACTGATTCCGACAGAACCGTCCTGATAGAGCACTGGGAGCAGAGAGCGAAATTTCCCTTTCAGAATAAATATTGGAAGAAGCGCGCTACAGACACGTACAGGGTTTTCGCTCTTTGCATCATCGCTGTTTCCGTCCGTGCGCCTTCTGCCTGTCCGCAACACCAACTTCCGCGACTGTAAAAACGTCTTTCTGTGCCGCACCGATGGAACACCACGAAGCGATCCCATTCTAGCATAAGGCGGCCTGCAATGAAACCGTAGCCTTTGCGGGTGCTTTCGAATATTGTGCCGCCGGGTATTTGCCGGCAACGACATCGCAATGGTACTTATCCCTCGCCATCGACATTCTTCTGGCCGACAAATGCAGATAGCGTCAGACCTAGGCGTCGTGTCCCGACTTTCACCAAATCGGCTGTTTTCAGCTCCGAACGAGTCTGTCACTTCATGACTGATAGCCGGCGTGAGGGCACTTTCGCGCTTCATTGGTGCTGACCAACCGGCTGGCGAGCACGGGGGATTACCGGTTTTATTCTCTTTCAACACGAGCACGAAACCATCTTCTTTTGAAGCAGCCGGCACTTCCAGCCAGTCGATTCCCTGCTGCACGCTCACAAATCAAGCGGCTATTCCCGTACAATCGTCTGTGAAGGGCATTTCCAACAATAC
>VOFK01003612.1_pt1 | contig 19431 bp, 33 predicted proteins | sample 5384121 | NCBI WGS metagenome assembly VOFK01 (sample SAMN12384730, study PRJNA508395) | human gut metagenome | isolation source: healthy gut J | host: Homo sapiens
GAAGCAAGGGAAAATACGAAGCGTTGCTTTGGGATTGGTAACACCCGCTTTTAAGATTACCTGATATTTCTTCCAGTCTTTGGAATCAATGGTCAGTGTCTGAGAGGCAAAAGCCTGATGTTCGCCCATAGACTTGGTATCTACAAGTTCCACACGTATCTTTTCACCTGTACCTCCCGTGCGGCAGAGACGTGCCCATACGGAGAAGCGGTATTCTTCACCTTGCTTAACCCCGATGCCGAAGAAGCCTTCATTATCCAGTCCGGTATGCTTGTGGGCATGTCCCGGATTATCAAGACGCACATAATGAGGATTGCGTTCAAGGCCGTCATCCTGCAATGTTACTTTTCCATAAGTCTTCCACCCCATCAGACGCTGGGGAAATTCGAATGAACGGTTCTTTTACCAGTTCGGCATAAAGTCCGCCATCGGCAGCATAATTGATGTCTTCAAAAAAAGAGTCCGTACATTGTCGGCTGGATTTCAGCACCCAACTTCTTAGCCTGGATCACCATTTCATTGGTTTGCGCATGAAGTGCCATTCCGGCAGACAAGGCTAATACAGCCAAGATTTCTGTGTATCTTCTCATGGTTTTCAATAAAATTATATATAGTTATTTGATTTTTTTCCTCAGACAGAACGTCCCCGGCTATCGAGTCCGGTAAAGAATTGTTTTCGGTTTCGTTCTCCCCAATCGTGTCCTGCAAAGATAACCAGATTCTCAATCTTCTCCGAGTTCAAATCTACCATTAATAGATGTTTTCGGTCAAAAAGGACCATTTTCCATTCATTTGAACTATATTCCATTCGTTATCGGTCATCTGCCCTTTGCACGTGCCGTCTTTTTTGCCAAAGTCATTCGGGTGGACAGGTTCCACTCCTTCTCTTTCAGTTCTCCTTCTCCCCCATAAAATCTGTCCGGCTTCCAGCTGACGTTCGTATGCCGGTTCCTGCACTCGTATGATTTCCCATTCACCGACCAGATCTTTCTTTGCTGAATTGACGCGAAGCAGTCCCTGCATATCTCTCGGGAGAAGCGACTGGCCAGCCTTCGGGAGTGAAGAACAACTTTGCCGTATATGCAACACCATTAAGCTGATTTTGCGGTGACAGACGTCCCTGATGCGCCATAAAATAGTTTCCCTCATTATCTGAAAAAGACAGCACAATGTGCAGTACCCGCCCATCCGGTATGATTCTCAAAACGGTATGGTGCGGTCAGTCAGTATCGGAAAAATTATTGGTTGTATCCTTCACTGCCTTACCGAAATAGTCCGTAAACGGACCTTCGGCGGCATCCGAACGGCCGACACGTACATTATAAGTCGTCATCAGCGGATCATAGGAAGTGAAAAGATAATATTGTTTTCAGCTCCGGATGATAGATAATTTCCGGTGCTTCGAGATTATCCTTCCGATAGTTGGCACGTCGTGCTACAAGGTGGCCCCAATCGCCTTCGTTTAAAACCAATCCGGTTTCCGGATTCAGTTCGACGCAATACAGACCACCGAAGAAGGAGCCGTAGTGCATCCACCATTTACCGGTACTCTCGTCGGCTATAACACTTGGATCGATGGCATTCATCGCGGTAGAATCATCTGTTTTAACGATACAGCCCTTCTGCGTCCACGGCCCTTCGGGAGAAGTTGATTCGGCAAGTCCGATATAGGATGTCTTACGTCCGAATGCGGATACGCAATAGTAGAGGCGGTATTTATCTTTATAAGGAATGATATATGGTGCCCAGATATTAGTTGCTCCCTGCCCATTCGCATGAGATTGTACCCATTGGACAGCTTCTTCCGGTATTTCCGGAAATGCCCATCCCAGAAACTCCCAGTGTACCAGATCCTTGGAACGGCGGATCTGGATAAATCCCAACGGCACGCCTTTCTCTCTCGCCTATTTCCGGTTTTCACCGAAAATTGCATCTGTAGAATACATATAGTAATAGTCGCCCAACTTCCGGCAGGACGGATCGTGTACATTGTATGTTCCCCCATTGGCGGTAATCTTCCATCTTGGCTACTGACAAATAATTATCATCCCAAGGATTCGCGGATGGGGTCGGGCTAAACACGGCAGAAGTGCAACTTGCAAAGAAGCTGCCTGCTACTAAAAGAACTGGCAAAAACAAGTTTTTCATAATATCTGTGTATTCGTTCATCAATCATGCCACAAAAATACGCCCCGTTTCCCCCTATGGAAGGTGGACATACGAACACGATTGGTGGACAATCCGATAATCTGCTGAAAAAGAAGTTCTTCTCATTTTTGTGATTGAAGAGATTCTTCTAACTTTGCCCCTTATTAATACGTACATATATGAAAAAACACCTACTTATATACCTAATAATATATAGTATCTGTTCACTGGCCGGGCAGGTTCGGGCACAGGAACGTTTTGCCGACCGCTATAATATTACGTATGTGACCATGAACGAGGGGCTTCCACATACTTTATCGACGATCTGTACAAAGACAGCCGGGGATTTATGGGATTTCGACTGGAGGCGGGCTTTTCCCGTTATGATGGCTATGAGTTTGTAAACTACACTCCCAATAATCACCAATGCAAACTAAAAAGCAACTTTATACGCAATGTCTGTGAAGACGCCTTCCAACGCCTTTTGGATCGTCTCCGAAGGGGAACGGATATTATTGACTTATCCACTTTAAAACCGATTATCCCCCCGTGACCCGAAAGGGATACTTCCAAAAGATACTGGAACTACCGGCTACCCGTATCATGAAAGATACGCAAGGCTGTATCTGGCTTCATTGCGACAATGCCCTTCACCGTATCGAATTCAATGACAAAGGAGAAGTGCAAATCCCTTGTCTACCCCTCAGTCCCGTCTATCTGAATGGTCCGGACATTGCTCTGAAAGACATTGACGAGGATGGAAAAAATATGGATGGGAAACAATGGAGAAATACGAAAAGTGGCATTAAGTCCGCAAAAGAGACTGATAACCATCCCCATAGCCGACTGCCTGAAGTTCGAAACGGAACTTATATTTGGATTTCCTCTGCAAAGAGAATGAAGTCTGGATCTCCAGTGACCGCGGACTATTCCGTTATAATAAAAGCGGCAATGTGATAAAACGATATGAGCATGATTCCGGCAATTCCTATTCGCTATCGCAAAATTACCTGACAAGTTTAGCTATGACCAGCGACAAACAGTTAATCGTCGCGACGCTACGTGGCATTAATATCTACAACCCGATGACGGATAATTTGAACGTATAGCCTGTGACCTTCCGAATGGCGGTACCAATCTGCTGAACAGCAACTTTATTAATTGCATATTGACTGATGGAGAGCATATCTGGTTCGGTACGGAAACAGGAGGTATCAATCTGTTAAATCCACGACAACTATCGATACGGAGCTACCGACATGACAAGGAAAACCCGTCAAGTCTATCCTATAATCCTGTCAATGCAATTTATGAAGTCTCAACCTGCTTGATCTGAAAGCTCCCCGACAAATACTGGAGGTAATTTCCTCACAGACCGGCGGAGGCTTTCTTCCGATTAACTTTATCGGAGTATTGAATTATGACCCTATTAATGAAGGTATATGGATAGGCGCCAATCAAGGACTCTATTTTTATGATCCGGTAAAAAGGAAATAACTGCTCCGTTACCGGATAAGGCTGCTGAAAATATTCATGGCTGTATCAGGTTCCATTATTGATAAGGAGGGTAAACTTTGGGTCGGTTGTCTGGAAGGGGTTTATATCATCGATCTGCATTCCCGTTCCTCTAAAGGAGAATTCCAGTACAGGCACCTGAACTACAAACTGGACGATCCGTCCTCCCGCCTGATTGAGAAAAATAACCTGCTTTTATCAAGGTAAGGACGGTACTTTATGGCTGGGCAGTAACGGATATGGCATTTATCAACGAAAATCGATGCTCAAGGAAAAGAACAGTTTATCTCTTATAGCACAGCGCAGGACTAGCGAACAACAGTGTTCGAAGGCGAATACTGGAAGATAACAACGGTAACTTATGGATCAGCACCAATAATGGACTCTCCTGTTATCATCAGGCAGAGAATCGCTTCATTAACTATACCATACAGGATGGTCTGATTGACACACAGTTTTATTGGAACGCCTCATGCGGTTCTTCTCATGACTTACTCTATTTCGGCAGTGTAGGCGGATTGGTTGCAATCGAAAGCAATCGTCCGGCGGCGTCTCTTCCGGCTGCCAAAGTCCGTTTCACCCGCCTGCGGATAGGTAATGAAGAAATTTGCCGGGCAGCGGAAATACCTGTCGGAAGACATTGCCATAACGACGGAACTGAGGCTGCATGAAAAAAGAAAAATCTTTCTCACTCGAATTTTGCAGCGCTCAACTTTGGAGTCAAACAATACAGCCATATACAGTTATCGTCTGGTCGGCTTTGACGATAAATGGGTGCAATTCAGGCAACTGTCGTTTTCGCCAGTTATACGAATTTACCTCCCGGTTCATATACTCTACAGGTCAGATACACTCCTGATGGTGAGAACGAGGAGAAAACATAACGGAACTGAAGATTACGATTGTACCTTATTTCTATAAGACTGTATGGTTCATTCTACTCACCATCGCATTGTTGTTCTGTCAGTGTATGGCAATTCTATCAATGGCGCATCCACGCAATCTGAAACGGCAGAAAGAATATCTGCACCGCACGGTAGAAAGAGAGCGCACTCATGAACTGGAACAGCAGAAGCATCTGTTAAGAGAATCAAACGGAAGAACTGTCGCGCCAAAATCAGATGCTGATTCAGCAGAATGAGAAAATCACGAGGCAGAAGGCACAACTGATTCGTATGTCCCGCAAAGTGCAGGAATTGACGCTTGACAAGATTTCATTCTTTACGAATATTACCCACGAATTCCGCACGCCGATTACTCTCATTATCGGTCCTATCGAACGTGCATTGAAATTAAGCTACAATCCGCAAGTCATTGAGCAATTAAACTTCGTAGAACGCAATTCCAAATATCTATTGTCTCGTCAATCAGTTGATGGATTTCGGAAGGTAGAGTCCGGCAAACTGGAGATTGTGAAGACTCGGGGAAATTTTCTGGAAATTTATCGATTCACTGATCACTCCGTTTAGTATTCGCCCAAGAGCGGAACATTGTGCTCAAACGCTATTACCGGATGGAGATGCCGGGGAGATTTTGTACGATGAGGAAAGCAATGCGTAAAAGGTGGTCACCAATCTGTTGAGTAACGCTATCAAGTTTACTCCGAACGGGGGAACTGTGTCTCTCTACCTATCTGCTCTTTTCGCCAAAGACAGTAAAAAGAGACTCTGTATATTTGTGTCAAAGACAGTGGTTCGGGCATCCCTGAAGAGACCTCAACCGAATTTTCAACCGTTTCTACCAGTCGCAGAATCAAGTGAAATATCCGGTATACGGACAAGCAGGAACAGGCATCGGTTTATACCTCTGCAAACGGATTGTACAAATGCACGGCGGAGAGATCAAAGCATTCAATAACACGTCATGCAGGATGCTTTCCGCATCCTCCTCCTTGCAACGGGAAGAAGGAAAAGACGAAAAAGACAATCATTATTGATCACAACGATTCGTCCTCAATCCCTGTTCAGGATTACGGCTCTCCCAAAGAGAAAGAAGCTTTAAATATGCTGGTTGTGGAGGATAATGCTGATATGCGGGGATATATCCGTCTATTCTTCGTGAACAGTATCATGTGCTGGAAGCTGCAAATGGCGAAGAAGCGCTACATATACTTAACAGTAATCCAATAGACTTTATTATCAGTGACTTGATGATGCCTGTCATGGACGGAATCGAGCTGTCCCGAAAGGTAAAGGAAACATTTGCCATTTTCATATTCCTTTCCTGATGCTGACCGCCAAGACCTCACAAGAAGCCCGACTGAAAGCTATCGTATGGGAGTGGACGAATATCTGCTGAAACCTTTGATGAAACATTATTATTGACCCGTATTCAGAATATTCTGGAGAACCGGAAACGATATCAGCGTAAATTTACACTTGATATGGATGTGGACATACTCAATATGGAAGAAGAATCCGGTGATAAGAAGTTCCTCAATCAGATAATGGAGGTTATCAAAGAGAACTACAAGAACTCGTATTTCGAAGTCAGTGATTTTTGTGAAGCCGTCGGGGTAAAAAAAGCCTGCTGAACAAAAACTGCAAAACTTAATCGGTCAGTCCGCCGGACAGTTCATCCGGAATTACAGACTGAACATCGCACGGGAATTGATTCTGAAGAATCGGGAAACAAAGAATATGAATATAGCGGAAGTTGCCTACGAAGTAGGATTCAATGATCCCAAATATTTTTACAAGATGCTTCACGAAACATTTCAATGTGACACCAAGCGCACTGCTGAATAACGAAGAATAACTGATATAAGGGTTGCTATTATGAAACAATGATAGCAGCCCTTCGTCTTAAAAATGAGCTCATTTTAAGAGACATCCGTCCAAGATTATACTCAAAGTGTAAAAAAGACACTTATATAACCGTTTATCCACCTCGAAAATTCATTTGTCCACCTTTTAATATACTCATCGGTTGTATTTTTTGCGACACTACAACGAGTAGAATTATTGTTGAACCATTAATATCAATATCTATGAAGACAAGGAAATGGCCGTTACTACTTATGGCAATTCTTACCGTTCTCAGCATGAGTTCTTGTCAGGATTGGGGAGAAGCCGATCCACCGGCAGGAAATCAAAAAACTTCCGGCAAAGCCGGATACCTCCGCTAAATTAATAGCTGAATTTACATTTGACGAGGATTTCAACTCTACTGCCACCGAAGGCGAAACACCTATATCGGGGGAAGGTTTTTGCATACAGTGCAGATCAAGAGATTCCGGAAATCGTACAGGATGATGAAAGAGAAAGTGGAGTTATGCACGCCAACGGCGGATACCTCCGCATTCCCAACCCTCTTATCGGTGCAGATATCCAGACAGGAGTCTCATTCAGTTTCTTCGTAAAACCGACTAAAACAGACCATACAGGTGCACTGATCTCTTTCAGTGATGGAACGAACAAACTGTATTTCACTGCAAATGCTTTTCTGAGCTATACCGGCACAGGAGGCTATCTGGACGTAAATGATCCGGAAGTCAGTGTAACGAACGCAATGCCTTACGGGACATGGCATTATGTTGCCTTGACTTTCACAGAGAAAGCGATACGCCATTTATATCGATGGCACCAAGAAATACGACACCAACAACCATGCCAGCATCAGTTCCGAAAGACAAGGGCTGTGAGCGTAGGTGACTTCGATTATTCCAATATGATCGATTTATTGTCATCTGCCACCTATATATATGTAGGCTATGGTTCGGATACGGAAACTGCTGAAGCCTATTATGATGATCTGAAGATCTGGACAAATACCTTCTCGGACAGCGACGCTCAGGGACCGAATATCGGTGGCGGAGTATAAAAAGCCGGATCCTGTTTATCAAGCTACTTTCGAAACGACTACCGGACTACAGATTATTGGCGGTGGCAGCTTTTGTTACGGATGATAATAGCGCCTTCGGAACTGTATTCAAGAATATCCCCATGGAGGAATGCGTCAGAATTACTTGTTGCTTCCGGAAGATGTTATGTCACATTCTGCCGAAACGAAGGAAATGTCTATCGGTATGTGGGTGAATGCGAAGGATGCCGGAATCTCATCCACTTATATGTGGTCACCATTATTCAGCGCTCACGGACAGGCACCGGGCATAGCAGGTACTGCCAATCACAGACAACTGGCCTATGTTTGCATTGTATGTAAGAGGAACATTACAACTGAATAATGCCGGATGGTGCAACTTTGATGATGCACAGAAGTAAATGGTACCAATGCTCTATATCATGACGCCACTGACTGGTTAGCCGATCATGGGTGGCATTACTATACAGTAACTCTCACCGCTACTTCCGCCAAAGTATATATGGATGGCGAACTGAAGAACGAATGGCAGGTGGCAGGTACCGGAGATAACAATACAATTGAAGGTGCATTCATTTATGGTGCCAACTACAAATACATCACTTTAGGCGGAAATCAGGCGTTCGACTGGGGCGATCCCGATCCGGGATTCATGTTTGACGACTTCGCAGTCTATAACAAAGAATTGTCTCTCGGAACAGATCAAGCAGATTATGGAAGACAAGAACATTGGCTCTGCCGACTCCCGTCTACATCAATACCTTTGAAGAAGGAGCCGGAGATGCAAAATCGTAGGTTCGGGCAAAATAGTTTCAGTGGAAGACAAAGGTTTCGGACAAATATTCCAGAACGTAGCCGGCTCTAAAGGCACTAATTATCTGATGTTGCCTCAGGATGCTCTTTCCCACTCCGTAGAATCTCAGGAAGTGAGTATCAGTGTATGGGTGAATGCCAAGAATGCCGGAGGGTCGGATGATTACCGTTATTCACCGCTGTTCACAGCGTACGGAAATGAGCCGTCAGCAGGATCAGAGAATATATGGCCATTGTTTGTCCTGCAATCCCGCGGACTCGCCCAAATAAACTGTAACGGATGGACAGACTTCACCGCCGCACAGAACGAGAAAGGTGTCAACACCGTTTATTGTTCGGAATATGCAGCAGATGGAATCGTTTGTGAGGAAGACTGGCTGAAGGATCATGAATGGCATCTTTACACGGCTGTTCTCACGACTACCACCTGCAAAAGCTACCTCGACGGAGAAGTCGCTAATTCATGGACAGTAACAGGCAGCGGTGACGGCAATACCATCTCCGGAATATTCACCAACGGTGCAGACTTGAAATACATCTCATTGGGCGGAAATCAGGCATGGACATGGGGCGATCCGATCCCGGATTTATGTTCGACGACATCGCTATCTACAACAAAGCACTGACAATCGATGAGATACAGGCTATTATGAAAAAGAAAAAAGAATTAAACCTTAAAGTTTAGTATACATGAAGAATTTTATACTGATACTCTGCCTCGCCACATTCAGCCAATGGGTGTATGCGCAGAACAAGCAGATCACCGGACGGGTAGTTGATACCAAAGGCGAAGCCGCCATTGGTGCAAGCATACTTGAAAAAGGAACTACGAACGGAACCATTACCGACTTTGACGGTAACTTCAAACTGACGGTCGGACCGAAAGCCGTGTTACAAATCAGTTATATCGGCTATAAGACACAGGAAATTCCTGTAGCCAACAAGACGAAACTGAATATCACTATGGAGGAAGACACGGAAGTGCTGGATGAAGTCGTAGTAGTCGGCTACGGTGCACAGAAGAAAGAGAGGTGGTAGGTGCCATCTCGCAGGTTTCTTCCAAAGAACTGTTGAAATCTCCGGCAGCCAATATTTCACAGGCGATTGCCGGTAAGATTTCGGGTGTAATCACTTCTCAGACTTCCGGTGCGCCGGGGGCTGACGATATGAAGATTTATATCCGTGGCCGTGCTTCTTTCGCAGGAGACAACCAACCGTTGATTCTGGTAGACGGCGTAGAACGCGAGTTCTCACAGATTGCTCCGGATGATATCGAATCGATCTCTACGTTGAAAGATGCTTCCGCTACTGCCGTATATGGTGTACGTGGTGCAAACGGTGTGATGCTGATTACAACGAAGCGTGGTAAGGAACAGAAACCAACTGTCAGCCCTGACCGCCAACTGGCAAATACAGTCCCCTACCCGCCAGGATACTTACCTGGATTCTTACAAATTCGGTTGTATTATTGGAAGAAGCGCTGGCTAATGACGGACTACCTTTCAATATTCGGCATCCGATATCGAAATGTATAAAAAGAGCCTCAGCCGGACAACTTAGCGGAATCGATGCCCTCCCTCTACCCGAATGTAGACTGGTATGACACCGTTTTGCGCAACAGTGCACCGGCACAACGCTACAATGTCAACATACAGGGCGGTACCAAACGTATGCGTTACTTTACTTCTGCCGAATATTACAACCAACAGGGATTGTTCAAGGAATTCAGTCAGGACGAATACGGAAACACGTCGAACTCAAGCTTCAAGCGTTTCGCTTTCCGTGCCAATCTCGACTTTCTGATGACCAAAGACCTGACTCTTTCAGTCAACTTCGGAACACGTTTCGAAGAACGCAGAGGCCCGAACTCGAATGAAGCGAGTGGACGGATCCTACAGTCAGGCTTTTTACGAAATGAATCATACTCCGGGATGGTTGTTCCCGGTATCCTACACCGTGGGTGAAGGCGAAGACCAAAAGACATTATACAGCGGCAGCTCACAATATCAGAATAATATCGTAGCACGTTTAGCCAAAGCCGGTTTCTACCGCTCCACCAATACGATCAATGAAACAAATTTCATTGTGGATTATAAGATGGACTGGCTCACCAAAGGGCTGGCAGCAAAGGAATGGTATCTTTCGACTACGACGCTTACTATATGCGTGCTTTCAATGCCGACTTTGCCACTTATGAGCTGAATGACCGTACTAATTATAATTCAATAGACGCTTATACCCAGTTCAATACAGATACGGAACTTGCTTATCTGGGCAATAACCAGACTACTACTTATAAACTTTATATGGAATTCCAGCTGAACTGGGCACGCAAATTCAGGGAAACATGATATCACCGCCATGGCACTGTACAAACCAGAATGACTACCGTTATCAGGCAGACCTTGCCGAACGCTACCAAGGACTGGTAGGGCGTGCCACATAGCTACGACGACCGTTACCTGGCAGAAGTCAACTTCGGCTATAACGGTTCGGAAAACTTCATGCGGGCAGACGCTTCGGTTTCTTCCCTTCTTTCTCCGTAGGATGGAGAATCAGCAACGAAGCTTTCATGAAAGGAACGGAAGACTGGCTGAACAATCTGAAAATCCGTGCATCCTATGGTGAAGTAGGTAACGATGTATACAAAGTGAATGGCGTAAAACAACGTTTCCTGTATCAGGCAGTGTGGACACAGATAGCCAACGACTATCACTTCGGAACAACCGGATATACCGGTATCTATGAAAAGCCAGTACCCTAACTATGCAGTGACTTGGGAGCGTGCTCACAAATACAACCTGGGACTGGAATTTGGTTTATGGAACGGACTGTTGAACGGTAATATCGACGTATTCTACGAAAAGAGAAACGATATCCTGACTCCTTACCTCACCCGTCCGCAATGGGTAGGCGTCAATATGGCTGCCGGCAATCTGGGAGAGACCAACAACAAGGGCTTCGAAATCGAACTGAAACATGCGAACCATATCGGAAAGGACTTTTACCTATAATGCAAGTCTGACTTTTTCTCACACGCCCGCAATGAAATCCGGAACATGGACGAACCCGCCACAAAGACAGCATATCGCAAACAGGAAGGTCATCCGATCAACCAATACTTTCGGTCTGGTATGCGATGGTTTTGTGACCCAAAGCCGACCTGAACAATCCCGATTTTCCGGTTTCTACTTTCGGCAACGTACAGGCAGGCGACCTGAAATACCGTGATATGAACGGAGACGGATTTATCGACAGCCGTGATGAAACATTTATCGGCTATAGCGATGTTCCCGAAAACACTTACGCCTTGTCTCTGGGATGCGAATACAAAGGCATCGGATTCAGCATCATGTTTCAGGGAGTAGATCATGTTTCCAGATATTATGATGCAGAGGCAATGTACGCTTTCGTGAATGGCGGTAAGGTAAAAAGAACATCATCTGAACCGCTGGAATCCCCAACCAGTCGGAAGCATACAACCTTGCCAATGCCAGCTATCCGCTGCTCCATTATGACAGCTACGGTGACCATAACCAGCGTAAAAACTCGTTCTTCCTGAAAAACGGTAACTTCCTCCGTCTGAAGAATATCGAACTAAGCTACTCGCTTCCGGCCCGATGGATCAGAAAAGTAGCCATGAACGAATGCCGCGTCTATATGAATGCAAACAATCTCATCACATGGGATAAACTGGATGGTCTTTGCGATCCGGAAAGTGAAGGTTCCAACCGTTACCCGATTATGAAGACGGTGAACTTTGTGTAAACATTAAATTCTAACAGATATAAGACATGAAAAAGACAATCATATATACCGCCTTTTGGTTGGCAACCGCCGGAATCGCCCTGACTTCCTGTGAAGATATATTCGGTGGTTTTCTGGACAAACAGCCCAGCAACGAACTGACAGAAGAAGAGGTATTCAGCCAGTGGACTACTACCCAAGCGAGTTCCATTTCGATACTTACAACTTCCTGCGCCACGGTGCCTGCCGCATCAACAACTCATGGATGGATGCAGCCACCGACTTAGCCGAAACCAGCTACGCCAGCGCGGCACGCGTACAAAAGGTTTCAACATCGGTAACTATTATGCCAGCAGTGCCGCCACTGAACTCACCACACATGGGAACACTATTACCGGGGTATCCGCAAATGCAATATGCTGTTAAAGAATATCGACAACGTACCCAAAGCTACGGACGACTCGGAAGAAGCACACGCTACCTATGTGAAACAATACAAGGCGGAAGCTCATTTCCTCCGGCGCTTATTTCTACTGGGAAATGTTTCTCGCTACGGCCCCGTCCCTCTGGTGACAGATGTACTCGATCCGGACGGGGACTTGCTGAAGCAACTATACCACCCGCCCCTTCCCTGAAAGAATATGTAGTTGACTTCATTCTGAAAGAACTGAAAGATTGCGAAGAAGCGATTGATGGATAAAGCTACTTCGCCGAATCGGGCAACCCGGACGTATCAGCCAGCCAATGGCTCGTGCACTGTATTCCACGCCATTCTTTACATGGCAAGCGCGACCGTTTCAGAAGCGAATCGGTCAGCTGGCAGCAAAGCCGCCGATGCAGCGCAAAGCTTTCATGACGGATTACGGAACGCTCTACGGACTTTACGACCGACACCGATCCGAAGACCTGCTACACCAATCTATTGAAGAACGCACATGACGAGTAAAATAACGAAACGATTTTTCTGGCGTAATGATGTGGCTGTAGGATGGGGAGCGATCTATAACGATACGCCGGTAGGCGAAGGCGGCAACGGAGGTTTGTGCCCGTCACAGAATTTAGTGGATATGTACGATATGGCAAACGGGCAAAGTCTCCTTTCAGCAGTTATGATGAAACCGGTGCCCCTGTTTATAATGGAACAGCCACTCCCGCCATCAACAACACCAGCGGATACAAGAGCAATGATCCTTACAGCAACCGCGACCCGCGTCTGGCGGCTACCGTACTCTACAACGGTGTGAATTGGGGTAATGGTATAATTAATGTACTCAAGGACAACGGGATAACCCGCAAAGGAAATGCAAATGCAACGCCGACCGGATACTATACCCGCAAGTATATTCCGGAAGTGATCCTGAACAATAACCATACCGGCAGCAACTATCGTAACTGGATTATCATCCGCTATGCGAAATCTTATTGAACTACGCAGAAGCCTTGAATGAAGCCGGCGGGTCACGTACGGACGTACTGAATGCCATCCAGCCTCTCCGTGACCGTGTAGGGATGACTGCCAAACTCACAGACCGCAGCGATCTTCAGACCATAGCCGACCGCCGTAACTTCATCCGCAAGGAACGTACCGTCGAACTCGCTTTTTGAAGATCATCGTGCATGGGACGTACGTCGCTGGAATGTAGCGGAAAAAGCATTGGCACGTCCCTATCTACGGAATGGAGATTACCAAGGAAAACGGAAAGTTTTGTCTATACACGTAAAGTTGCCCCAGAACCGGGTATTTACAGAGAAAATGTATCTCTACCCGATACCGGAAGGAGAAGTATGGAAAACGAATATCGAAAACAACCCGGGTTGGAACAATTAACTGAATGAATATGCAACCGATGAAATTAAATAACATACAGACAGGATTCAAAAAGAATCTGCTCACCGCCACAGTTTTTCATGCTGGGCAACGGATGGGCGCAAAGATGCTAAAGTACTGAAAGGACGAATCGTAAATGCAGAGGGTGAACCTATCGCAGGTGCGGTGGTCAACGTAGCGGAAGCAAGCCGCATCGCACTCTCGGACAAGGACGGTTTCTTCACTTTGAAGAATGTAAAACCTGCCGACGAGCTTTATGTAAGCAGCGTAGGTTATCTGCCGACAACGGCCATTGCCGACTTCGAAGAGAATTTCAAGATTGTCATGGATGCCGACCTGGATGAATATGCTCATACAACTCCGCTTCCTTTCAACCGCAAACCCAAGAAGTTTGTGACAGAGTCCACCTCCTTCGTCACCGGAGAAGAACTGGAAAAACATCCGGTAAAAAACCGTTTTTGCAGAATGCGTTTACCTCCACTGTCACCGGTGTAGAGACGTATGAAGCGCAATCCGAACCGGGATGGAGTGAAACGGCTATGTATATCCGTGGCATCCGTACCATGAATGCCAGCGCACGCAGTCCGCTGATCATCGTCGACAATGTGGAACGTGACCTCTCATTCCTCGATGCCTACACCCTATTGAATCGATTACGATATTGAAGGATGCTGCCGCCACCGCTATCTATGGAATGCGTGGAGCCAACGGCGCAGTACTCGTAACGACCAAACGTGGAGAAACCGGTAAGACTAAAAATCAACTTCCACACAAGAAGTCGGCTTCCAGACTATTGCCGGAATCCCCCGAAAGCCAGAATTCTTATAACTATGCGCTGAGCCGTAATCAGGCACGATACCTGGACGGATTAAGTCCCGAATATTCCGATGAAGACTTGGAATACTACCGTCGTGTCTGCAACGGTGAGCAGTTGGAAGGAATGGCCAAATACAAATACTTCAATACGAATTGGCACGACACCATGCGTTGCGGGATGCAGCTCCGCAATACCGTACCAACCTGTCTGTCAGCGGCGGTAACGCACGTGCACGCTACTATTTCTCCTTCTCTTATCTCCGTCAGGAAGGTTTGTTCGACACCAAATGGACGGAATGGAACGAAGGCTACAGCACACAGGAAGTATTGAACCGCTATAACCTGCGTTCGAACATCGACATCGATGTAAACAAGTTCCTGAATGTATCGATGGACTTGGGCGGACGTATCGACAATATCTCCCAACCGGGCATTGACGTATGGAACCTCTTTACCTGGGGGGAGCCGGCGAAAACCTTCCGGTGTATCCCGTATTCTGCCCGAACGGTGAATTCTTTATGCCGACCAGCAGCGACAGTAAAAACGGTGCCGCACAAATCGCCGGACGTGGTGTGGAACAGAACCGCCGCCGTAACCTCTATACAACCCGTAACGGCTACCGGAAACCTGGATGCCCTCGTTCCCGGACTGAAAGCCAAGATGACGTTCAGTTTCGACTCTTACGAAACATTCCAGAAGGTGCAGCAAGCCGATATCAATGTCTACTACTATAACTATATGGCTGATGTCAACGACCCGTCGGAATATACATACCAACGCATGAGAACGTACAAAGCATTGCCCAATGCCACCACTTCTCCACGTGACTATTACTATAATCTCAATATGAACGGCGGACTGGCATACGAACATACATTCGGCAAACATGCCGTCAATGCCCAGGCTTTTATCCGTACTTATCAGAATGTAGTACGCGGACAGGAATCATCCAACCGCTACTCTCTTATAATGCACAGGCTACCTATGTATATAACAACCGGTATATCCTTTCCGGTAATATCTCCCGCATGGGCAGTGATAATTATGCCGACGGCACGCTTTCGGAACATTCCCCGGCGGTTCCGTGGGATGGGTACTTTCCGAAGAATCATGGCTGAAGAACTCGTTCGTGAATCTCCTGAAACTCCGTGCTTCTTACGGACGGGCGGGACAAGCTGTGACAGGCGTCAGCCGCTACCCGTACCAAGGTACATTCACCGAAGGAGGCGGATATAATTTCGGTACTTCCCAATCTTACACGGAAGGTGTATATGAATCGACAGCCAGCAACAAGAATATCAAATGGGAAATCTCGGATATGGCAAACTTCGGCGTTGACTTCGACTTATGGAACAAGAAAATCTACGGTTCTGTGGACTTCTTCAAGGAATGGCGTTCCAATATTCTGGTATCCCGTTCCACCGTGCCCGGCTTATTCGGTGTAAACGCTCCGCAAGACTCTTACGGCAAGGCCGAAACGAAAGGTTTTGAGATCACTTTAGGACATAGCAACCGGATCGGTGATTTTGAATACTATATCGACGGTATGCTGACTTTTTCAACACCAACAAGATCACCGAAATGGATGAACTGACTCCCGATTACGCTTATCAGGCAAGAACCGGCAACCGTATCGACCAAAGCCAGCTCCTGATCTGGAAACAATGGGCCAGTAATCCCGACCTGATTCCGGAGTCGTATGAAGATGCCGTTGCCAATCCTCAGAAATATCCGTGGAACGCTGCCGGTAAATACAAGCTCGGCAATGCCGTATTCCAGGATACGAACGGCGACCGTAAAATAGACAGCTACGACAAAGTACCGACCGGATACACGAATATACCGGAATTAATCCCGACCATCCGTTTAGGTTTTAGCTGGAAAGGGTTTGATGCACGTGCCGTACTGACGGCTTATCTGAACCGCACCGTTCCCTGTCGCGAGAATATGGACTATGGTTTCGGCTGGGGAGGTACTTCCACTCACGAAATCACCAATACATGGGGATATTATACCGATGATCCGAACAGACCCACGCAATATCAACGCCAAATATCCGCGTTTGTCTACTTCCTTCAGTGACCTCGACCGGAACTATCCATACAATGAGTCTACCATCTGGGTAGTCAACGGAGACTTCCTTTCATTGCGCAATGTGGAAGTCGGCTACTCGCTTCCTGCACGATTGATTTCTAAAGTCAATATGACGAAATGCCGTCTTTACTTCAGCGGCTACAACCTGTGCAACTGGAGCCATCTGCCTAAAAGGCTTTGATCCGAAAACCCGACCAACTATATCTGGGCATATCCCAAGACACGTTCATTTACGTTCGGTGTGAATATCGGATTCTAATCATTCAATAAAAACAACAAAGAATTATGAAAAAGAATATCAACTTATATAGTTACTCTGGTCCTCGCACTCACGCAGGCAGTTCGTGCAGCGACTACCTCGACAAAGAGTACGATGCCTCCTTGTCTGAAAAGAAAGTGTTCAATAACCAGAACCTGACACGCGAGTTCCTCGCCCAACATCTACACGAATCTGCCGGACGGACTGGCGCCACTGTCGGACGACCAGTTCACAGGTGCTTCACGTGACTGTATGACGGATAATGCAGTGACCTGCTGGGGACTTCATTATTATACAAAGATCGGCAGCGACGGATACACCGCCGGCGACCATCCCCTGCTGGGCTTCTGGAACACCGACTTATACGGGATTCGGAAATGTAATATGTTTCTGAAGAACGCCAAGGCATCCGTAGTAGGAAATACGGAGAAGGACGGCGACGACAACCGCCTTTACGACCGTTACTGCGCAGAAGCCAGACTGCTTCGCGCTATCTTCCATTTCGACTTAATCTGCTGGTTCGGCGCTGCCCCTGTCATTGCGGAAGATGAATCCGGCGAACCGATCATCTTCGACTTGTCCGATCCTTCGGCAATGAACATGTCCCGTACTCCCGCTGCCGAAGCACTTGAATGGGTAGCCGACCAATGCGACCAGATCAAAAAACCAGCTTCCCTTCCGCTACAGCGATGAAGCATCCAACTGGGGACGTGTCAACGGAGCCGCCGCTTATGCTTTAAAGGCAAGAGCCCTGCTCTACCGTGCTTCCAAACTGAACAATCGGACGGCAACACCGCATACTGGGCGAATGCGGCACAGGCAGCAGCCGACTTCATCACTCAGAATAACAAGCAAAGTTATCCTTACCGACTGTACAATACGGGAAATCCGGAGAATGACTATTACGAATGTTTCACGACCAATCCGGTATACAACAATGAAATTATCCTTGCACGCCCGTATGGAATACCAATCAGGTAGAAAAAGTATTCCTGCCGGTAGGCTTTACCGGTTCTTTCTCCGGAAACGGACGTACCAACCCGACACAGAATCTGGTGGACGCTACGAAATGAGCAACGGCAAACGGATCGATGAGAACGGCAGTACCTACGATGCCGCCAATCCGTATAAAGACCGTGACCCGCGTCTGGCACAAACCATCTTCTATCAAGGCATGATGTGGGGACGTGCCGACAAAGAAGAAAGACGCGCCATCGATGTACGCTACAACTCGATGCGGACAAAGGAGTGGATTACACCTCAGCCATGGGAGGCACCTACACCGGATACTATCTGAAAAGTTCGTGAATAACATTTCATGCAAAGAACCGGCCACCTATCCTCACGCATGGATGATTTTCCGTTATGGCGAAATTCTGCTGAATGCCGCCGAAGCCTATAATGAAGCGGGAAGGACCTGCCAAGGCATACAGTTATATCAATGAGGTACGCGCCCGTGCCGGTATGCCGGCCTATGCAGATATGTCGCAAAGTGAACTCCGCGAACGTATCCGCAACGAAAGACGCATCGAACTGGCTTTCGAAGATCATCGTTTCTTCGATGTACGCCGCTGGAAACTATATGACAATGTTACTTCTACGGGAGAAACCGGAAAGCCCCGTTACAACCAGTTGCTGAATCTTTTTATGGAGTGAAAGTCACCGGCAGCGCAGATACTCCTCTCCTATTCGGACTGGCAGAAACGGTCAATTCACGCACGTTTGTCAATCCCAAGAGTTACTACTTCCCGATACCTGCCAACGAAGTGAAACGGGCACCCAATCTGGGACAGAATCGGGATGGGACACCGGAAGCGCTTCTAACGAATAAACATCAAAACAATCTAAAAAAAAGAAAGACTGAGATATGAAATACTTAAAGACCATCTATCTTCTACTCTGTTGCACGCTCGCTCTGGCAGCGTGCAGTGACGATGATGAAAACTCCGCATCAGGAGCTTTAAGCATCACAACGCCGGCATATACGAATGTGGGGTACAACAAAGCAACCTTATCCGCCAATATCAGCGGAACGGAAGGAATGAATATCGTCAAACGGGGATTCTGTTATGGCACGGCATCCCATCCGGACATTTTATGACACGACCTCGAAGTCAGAGGATCGGAAATCAGTACGACCCTGACCGGCCTGACTCACAGCGACGTGTACGTAAGAGCCTTTGTCACCCCAAACGAAGAGCCCAGATACTCGGAGGAAACTTCTTTCACGACTCCCGCCGAGACACTGAGCGATGAACTGGCAGCGTACGAAGCACCCGTATGTAGACGACTACACAAGTTTCTCAGCCTGGAGCAACCGTTATGACTGGAACCTTGCCAACGTACACGACCCCTACGGTAATGAAAGCCGATGACGGATATTACTATG
>VOFK01001869.1_pt1 | contig 19429 bp, 30 predicted proteins | sample 5384121 | NCBI WGS metagenome assembly VOFK01 (sample SAMN12384730, study PRJNA508395) | human gut metagenome | isolation source: healthy gut J | host: Homo sapiens
TATCTCTTCCTTTTCTGTCACTTCATAAAGAAAAAGTTTTTTTCTATAACCTCCGTCTATTCTTGCTCTACCTGTTGATGTTTAAAGATGTTCAGAACTATATATTTCTAGTCATTATGAAAATGTAATTGTCTAGTTCTTTTATCATTATCCAGCCACAACTCAGGCTGCAACCAGAGCTTACAGAAAACATCTTGAGCCACATCTTCTGCATCCGCTTCCGATTTTAGCAGCATTTGAGCAAAGTTCTTTTTACTTTCGGAAAATTTACAGTGAAAAACCTCTGAAACTTTAATTCAATCTGCCTGTCATTATTCTCCATCTCTCTAGTATTTTTCAGTGTTAGCGGTTAAATTAAATGTACCATGTATAAGGTTAAAGAAGCGGTAATATAATAATTCATTATAAACTTATAATCTGAAAGCAAATAAAAGATTAATAACACAATAAAAAAAATATTATTACTGTTTTTGATTTTTTTTTCAAGCAGCCATTACTAAAAAGCTCCCTCAAACAAAACAAATGTATACACCCATAAAAATAAAAAGGCTTCATGAATCAATGATTCATAAAGCCTATAAAAGAATGTTTTCCTCGTACTCGAAGCGGGACTTGAACCCGCACAGCCGCAATGGCCAAAAGGATTTTTAAGTCCTTCGTGTCTACCATTCCACCATTCGAGCATCCTTTCAAAGAAAGAGCGGAAAACGAGACTCGAACTCGCGACCCTAACCTTGGCAAGGTTATGCTCTACCAACTGAGCTATTTCCGCGTTTTTTCAACGGGTGCAAAGATAAGGAGTTTACTTGTTTCTGCCAAATCTTTTCGGAGGAAAGTTTAAAAAACTATCTCCGAAAGTCTATTTTATCTTCAAGCAGTGCTTTCTCCGCTTTCTCCATTCCACAAAAGTTGAATCCATCAATCACTTGCTGCATCAATGCGGAGATTTCTGCATTACAGAGGTTGCCGATACTACCTTCATGGTATGGTGTACTTCTTTAGTATGCGAGAATTTTACCTGCTTCAATATCCAAACCAACCTTCTTATATGCATCACGGAAAGGCATACCTTCACGTGCCAAACGATTTACCTCTTCCACGCTAAAAATAAGGAGGTATTTGTCATCATCAAGAATATGTTCATTTACCTTTATTTCATTCATGATATAGGTTGTCATCTGCAAACAGTCTTTCAATTCCTGAAAAGCAGGAAGGAAAACTTCTTTGATAATCTGCAAATCACGGAAATAGCCGGAAGGCAAATTATTCGCAATCATCATGATCTGTTGGGGAAGCGATTGCAGTTTATTACATTTAGCACGTGTCAGTTCAAAGACATCGGGATTCTTCTTATGAGGCATAATGCTGGACCCCGTGGTACAGTCATCAGGCAACTTAACGAAACCGAAGTTTTGACTGTTAAACATACAGGCGTCAAAAGCTAATTTGGAAATCGTCCCGGCAATCGTAGCCAATGCAAAAGCAACATTGCGTTCCATCTTTCCACACGCCCCATTTGAGCATATACAACATTGTAATTCATTGAATCAAAACCTAATAAGTCAGTCGTCGTCATGGTACGGTTCAGAGGAAAAGACGAACCATATCCCGCTGCAGAACCTAACGGATTACGATTGCACATTTTTAAATGCTGCCTGCAAAAACAGCATATCGTCCATGAGACTCTCGGCATAGGCACCAAACCACAAACCAAAAGAAGAAGGCATTGCAATCTGCAGGTGTGTATACCCCGGCATCAAAACGTTTTTATATTGTTCGCTCTGACGGATCAAGACATGAAAAAGTTGTTCTACCGCTTCGGCAACCTCTTTTATTTGCGTACGGGTAAAAAGTTTCAAGTCCAACAGAACCTGATCATTTCTGGAACGGCCACTATGTATTTTTCTTTCCGATATCACCCAAACGACGGGTCAACATCAATTCTACCTGCGAATGTACATCTTCCACCCCGTCTTCTATCACAAATTACCTTTTTCGCCCGAGGCATAAATACTCTTCAATTCCACCAGCAACTGGTCCAGTTCTTCTTTTGTCAACAACCCAATGCTTTTCAAGCATCGTAATATGAGCCATAGAACCAAGCACATCATGCTTGGCCAAATAAAATCCATCTCACGATCACGACCTACCGTGAAACGTTCGATATCCTTATTTACCTGTACGGACTTCTCCCAAAGTTTCTGTGCCATAAAAAAAAGTTTAATATCCAATAACTGCCAGCATATCAACCATCTTCTCCAAACCTTCCTGGAGAGGTTTCTGTACCATTGCTTTCATAAATGGATTAAGATCCATTCCGATAGTTACCTTCACTTTGCACTTTCTTCTTCTGCAGTTTCAACCAATTGAATCCACATATTAAAGGGAAGAGGAGAGTTAGTTGTTGCCAACTTTATACATTTACAAGGATCACGCTCTACAATTTGCAAAGTCAACTTTCCGATAGGAGAGAGACACTAAAACTCAACGTGTCCGAATCAAAACTCAAAATCCTGCACCTTATCTTTTTTTTGGCAAACGGTCTTTGACTGCTTCCAGATTACTTAAATCTGAAAGTTTATTATATACGCGCTCCTGGCTGTAAGGTATTACCTTGACACTACTCTCAAAATTACTCATAATTTTCTATTAGTATAAAAAAAAAAAGAACAATCCGGCCAAATATTGCCCGAACAGTTCTTTTTACCAAATATGTTTGATCAAAAAATGAATCTTATTTTCCAGCATCCCAATGAGCAGGGTCTTTACGCCATTCGTTCAATGTCTGTATGTCTTCTTTTTCAATATAACCTGTACGAAAGAGCAACATCAAGCACTGCTTCATAATTGGTCAACGTTACCAAAGTCACCTTCGCATTTTTGAACGCCTCTTCAGCTACCGGGAATCCGTATGTATACGCTGCAACCATACCGATCACTTCACAACCATCGCGACGAATTGCTTCAACAGCCTTCAAACTACTACCACCAGTAGAAATCAAGTCCTCTACGACTACGACTTTCATACCCGGACGAAGTTCACCTTCAATCAGGTTTTCTAATCCATGATCTTTGGGGGTAGAACGAACATACACGAACGGCAGATTCAATGCATCAGCCACCAAAGCTCCCTGCGGGATAGCGCCTGTAGCCACACCAGCAATCGCATCCACCTGTCCGAATCGTTCTAATATCAGACGTGTAATTTCAATCTTCACAAAAATTACGAAGAGAAGGATAGGACAGAGTTTTACGGTTGTCACAGTAAAAGGGGGATTTCCATCCAGAAGCCCATGTAAAAGGGTTAGCGGGTTGAAGTTTAATAGCTTTAATCTTCAACAGTTTCTCCGCAAATAGTCTCTCTAAGTTTTTCATAACTAAACTAACTATTAATTATTTGCCGCAAAAGTACAGAAATTGAACGAGAATAAAAAGAAGAATCCGTTTATTTTTTCAGTCAATTTGTTCCTCTTCATCGGGAATGTCGATACAACGCTTAATATCTTTCAGTTCAAATCCACGACTCATGGCAAATCGCATCAGCTTTCCATTCAATTCATAATCGTCTGCCGCATGAATACTTTTTCCGTTTGGAAGCCAGCAGGTCACGCAGAATAGAAAGGTATTCTTCTTCATCAATTTCATTCAGATAACGCCATGCCACATCAGAAGGGATCTTCTTCATGTAAAGCCCCTGGGCTATTTTCATTTTCCCCACTTGGCAAAGCGGAACTTGTCATTCACAAAAGCTCTGCAGAAACGTTCATCATCAATGAACTTCTCTGATTCCAGTCGGTCAAGAATACGCGCAATGGTATCATAGGCAATTCCCCAACGTTGTAACTTCTCATTTATTTCTGCCCGGCAATGCTCGGCAGTGGAGCAGTAAGAGGCTACGCGATTTAAAGCCTCTTCATCAGTTAATTGTGCACTCATCGGTTAGCTGTAACTATTCTATCTTTTCCAAATATGTCTTTTATAACACGAACATCACGATATTGGTTCATTTCAAGTATGTGTGCTGTTTCCCGGCCATAGACCTGGTTGATTTCAAAATAAAGTTTCCCACCCGGCAAGAGCAATTCACTTCCCAGACGGACTATACGATTATAGAACCGTAAAGGATCCTCGTCAGGAACGAACAATGCCAACCCTGGTTCCCAATCAAGGACATTAGCGTCCATTTCATTCTTTTCCGTTTCAGTCACATAAGGCGGATTACTGACGATCACATCAAAAGACGGCACCTTTTCCCAGTCATCAGACAATACATCTCTTTGCAGAAATCTCACCCCGGCTTCCAAATCTTCATTGTTTTTACGGGCAATAGCCAACGCTTCTTCGAAATATCCCATGCCTCTACGTCTACATCCGGAAGTTTTTTATCCAGAGAGATCGCAATGCATCCACTTCCTGTACCTATATCTAATAGACGACGGGCATTCGGATTCTCCTTTACTATTAGTTCTACAAGCTCCGCAGTCTCCGGCCGGGGAATCAGCACGCCGGAAGGCAACCTTAAAATTCCTTCCACAAAGCTCCGCAACACCACGAATGTACTGTATAGGTTCATTTTTCTGTAAACGGAATATAATGTTTTCTAATTCACGCTGTTTGCATTCGGATAAAATTATATCTTTGCCCATGTAAATATCAAGCGCATCTAAGCCTAACATGTCGCAACAAATCAGCATTGAAAGAGCTTTTATCTCTTCCTGCGGATAGCTTTCCTGCAAAGACTGGCGAATGTAAGCGGTGATACGATTCATATTTTCACAATTTCGGAGTGCAAAAGTAAGAATAATATGGCGAAGAGCACCAAAATGGAAGAAGAAAAATACATGAGGCGTTGCATTGAGCTTGCAAAGAACGGGTTATGCAATGTGCCTCCAAACCCGACGGTAGGGGCTGTTATCGTATGTAACGGACGTATTATCGGCGAAGGTTATCACATTCGCTGCGGAGAGGCACATGCGGAAGTCAATGCAATCCGTTCTGTCAAAGATGAGTCTTTATTGAAACATTCTACGATTTATGTCAGTCTGGAACCTTGCTCCCACTACGGGAAAACACCTCCTTGTGCGGATCTGATTATAGAGAAACAGATTCCACGCATTGTTATCGGATGCCAGGACCCCTTTTCTGAAGTAGCCGGACGGGGATTCAAAAACACGGGATGCCGGACGAGAAGTTACAGTCGGCATATTAGAGGAAGAATGTCAATCACTGATTCGTCGTTTTATTACTTTCAATACACTTCACCGTCCTTATATTACATTAAAATGGGCAGAGTCAGCCGATCGGTTTATTGATATAGAACAGTACAAGTGGAATGCCTTTGATACTCTCCTCTCCTCTTACTTCCATGCTAGTGCATAAAAAAAGAGCGGAGGCGGATGCGATTATGGTAGGCAGGCGAACAGCTTTATTGGATAATCCGTCGCTTACGGTACGCAACTGGTATGGGCACAACCCGATACGCGTCGTGTTAGACCGCACGCTATCCCTCCCTAATGATTTACAAATATTCGATGGCAACGTGCCAACATTAATCTTTACTGAAAAGAAACAGCCAGCAAGAAAGAACATCACATATATCACCATCAACTTTAACCATAACCCATTGGAGCAGATTATGGAAGTATTGTATCAACGAAAAATACAATCATTATTGGTGGAAGGAGGCAGGCAATTGCTGCAATCATTCATTGATAATGAGCTATGGGATGAAGCCTATATCGAAAAATGCCCCAGCCGGTTACATTCCGGTGTTCAAAGCACCTCAAATGGACGATAATTTTAGTTATTCGATAGAAGAACACTTCGAAAGACAAATTTGGCATTATGTTCATCGGATATAGCTAAGATAGTTCTATTCAGGGGGTTTTACGTCGATAAAAACAGTGTTATTATCTATAATTTTATATAAAACTTACCTGTAATGTTCATTATCGGAAAAAAATGTTTCTATTTTTTGCAACTTGTAAATAAACACAATCTTTCAAATGAGAAAATAAAGTTTTTTTATCATTCATTGCGAGTTTTTTCATGGTGTCATTTGTTATAACGTCATGTCTTGATGACGATAATAACATCGAATATAGCCCGGATGCAACTATCCATGCGTTTGCACTTGACACAGCAGGCCTTGGGAGTTATAAATTCACTATTGATCAATTATCACGTGAAATTTATAACGAGGACTCTCTTCCTGTTCATGCCGATACCATCATTGACAAGATTTTAATCAAAACATTAACTACGGCATCAGGCGTCGTAACAATGAAAGACAAAAGCGGTAACGATTCTGTCATAAACATCAATGATTCTATCGATCTTCGGAAAGAACTTATTATAAAAGTATGGTCAACAGAAGCATTAGCGGGAATATCTCCTAATCAAACTAAGGAATATACTATTAAGGTAAATGTGCATCAGCATGATCCCGATTCGTTGAGATGGAATCACGTTGGTAAAATGCAGGATGAGATCATTGGAGAACAAAAAACGATTGAATTCAACAATAAAATCCTTACCTATTCCGTAGTAGTAGAAGGAAAAAATTTGAAAGTATACCAAAACAGCAACTATTCAAATTGGACAGCGGCAGGGACCAATACTACGGGTGATCTTACCAGTACACTACCTAATTCTATACTTCCTTTGAATGGAATCATATTAGCGACCGCTAATAATAAGGTATATGAATCAACAGATGGTGTTGCTTGGACAATTTCTGATAAATTCTCCGGCAATGTAAAAACATTTATCTCAAAAAATACCTGTAGATACTGATACTAAAATAACCTATATACAAAACTGAAGACGGAAAACAATATATCTATTCAATATTAGAATCAGAGCTAGGTGCAGCGGATTCAGAAAAAAAAGATCGAAGAAGCGGACAAGGAATTCCCTGTGGACAATATTTTTACACAACCTTTAGTAAAGGAAGTAGTTACTATCGTAATATCATCGTAGGAAAGCATGAACCTGCAATAGAGATCGATATTAATAATAAGAAAGTTCCTATTACTATTGCATGGGGATATGACGGTAATGTTTGGGCTAAGTTGGGAACAAAATCTACAACAGCTTACTGTCCGGCATTTGATAATCCAACCGTTATTTATTATAACGAACTTTTTATGTGTTTGGAAACGAGTTCGAATCAATCTATGTTTCTCAAAACGAAGGAATAGCCTGGCAAAAAAGCAAATAAAAATTCTCCTTCCCCCATCAGGACTGGAATGAATCTGGTTTTACTCCGAGTATAGAAAAACCAGAATTCAGAGGAAGAAAAAGAACTATTCTATAGTGCAAGATACAGAGAATAATGTTTATTTATGTTTTATTCGGTAAAGAACAAAACATTACTTTCACTGAAGAAGTAGAAAAAGCTGAAGAAACTCGAGCTACCGAATCTAAAGTCGGAGGGGGCCTTACAGTCATGATTCAGAAGTTTGGCGTGCTCGTCTTAATCAGCTATGGTTTGATCTGAATCCGGAATATGCCGGTCAATAAAAAAACGTATACGTTTAAAATAAAAAGATGTCCTATATAGAACAAATAGACAAAACTCGGATACCACAACACGTGGCCATCATTATGGATGGGAACGGACGATGGGCAAAAACAACGAGGGGAAGAACGTACTTACGGTCACCGTGCTGGCGCAGAAACGGTACAGAATATTACCGAAGATGCCGCCCGTTTGGGAATCAAGTACCTGACACTGTACACCTTTTCAACCGAGAACTGGAATCGGCCGCAAGATGAGATTGCGGCTCTGATGAATCTATTGCTAGAATCTATTGAAGAAGAGACACTGATGAAGAACAATATTCGCTTCAACGTAATCGGTGATTTCAAGAAGTTACCGGTTGAAGTCCAGAAAAGTTTGGCATCATGCATAGAACGCACATCCAAAAATAGTGGAATGTATATGGTATTAGCTCTTAGTTACTCATCCCGTTGGGAAATAACAGAAGCGGTACGGCAAATAGCAACACTGATAAAAGCAGGAGAAATGTCTCCCGAACAGATAACCGATGAATGTATCTCATCTCATCTGGATACTAAATTTATGCCCGATCCGGATCTACTGATCCGCACGGGAGGAGAAATCCGGCTAAGCAATTACCTCCTATGGCAATGCGCTTATTCGGAGCTTTATTTTTGTGACACCTTTTGGCCCGACTTCGATAAAGAAGAACTCTACAAGGCCATTTGGGAATATCAACAAAGGGAACGCCGATTCGGCAAAACCAGTGAACAGATCAGCTAATATAACTCGAAACATCAAATTATAACATAAATGCATTATCGTATTTCCTTTATATTCATAACGTTTGTCTGCCTGTGCTGCTTTGCGACAACAGGCATTGCGCAAAAATGCTAACACTGATGAAGACTCGAAACCTGTCATCTTATACTCCGGAACACCCAAAAAGTATGAGATAGCAGATATTAAAGTCGAAGGCGTAAAGAATTATGAAGACTATGTATTGATTGGGCTATCCGGACTATCGGTAGGACAGACAATTACTGTGCCGGGTGACGAAATTACTGGAGCAATCAAACGTTATTGGCGTCATGGCTTGTTCTCAAATGTACAAATCACAGCCGAGAAAAATTGAAGGTGACAAAATCTGGTTAAAAATCAGTCTGACACAACGCCCACGTATCGCAGATGTACGCTATCATGGTGTGAAGAAGTCGGAACGTACCGATCTTGAAAGCAAGCTGGGAATGGTAAAAGGTATGCAGATTACTCCGAATACCGTAGACCGTGCCAAAACATTGATTAAACGTTACTTTGATGACAAGGGATTCAAAAATGCCGAAGTAATCATCGCACAGAAAGACGATCCATCCAGCGAAAATCAGGTGATCGTCGACATTGATATCGACAAGAAAGAAAAAATCAAAGTACACGAAATCCAAATCGTTGGTAATCATGCGATCAAGGCTTCCAAGCTGAAAAAAGTAATGAAGAAAACCAATGAGAAAGGTAAACTTCTAAACTTGTTCCGCACCAAGAAATTCGTGCCGGAAAACTTTGAAGCAGATAAACAACTTATCATCGACAAGTATAATGAGCTGGGATATCGTGATGCAATGATCGTAATAAAGACAGCGTTTCACAATATGATGAAAAGACTGTAAACGTTTATTTGAATATAGACGAGGGACAAAAAATATTATCTGCGTAACGTGACATGGGTAGGTAATACTCTTTATCCGTCGGAACAGTTGAACTTCCTGCTTCGCATGAAGAAAGGCGATGTATACAACCAGAAGTTGTTGAATGAGCGTGTTTCTACAGACGACGATGCTATCGGTAACTTATATTATAATAACGGTTATTTCTTCTACAATCTTGATCCGGTAGAAGTAAATATTGTAGGTGACTCCATTGACCTCGAAATGAGAATCTATGAAGGTCGTCAGGCCACTATCAATAAGATTAAGATCAGTGGTAATGACCGTTTGTATGAAAACGTCGTTCGCCGTGAACTTCGTATTCGTCCGGGACAATTGTTCAGCAAAGAAGACTTGATGCGTTCTTTGCGTGAAATTCAGCAGATGGGACACTTTGACCCGGAAAAACTGCAACCAGATATTCAACCGGATCCGATGAACGGAACTGTTGACATAGGCTTGCCTTTGACTTCCAAAGCCAACGACCAGGTGGAGTTCTCTGCCGGTTGGGGACAAACGGTATTATCGGTAAGTTGAGTTTGAAGTTTACCAACTTCTCCGTAGCCAACCTGTTACACCCGGGTGAAAACTACCGTGGTATACTGCCGCAAGGTGACGGACAGACATTGACTATCAGCGGACAGACGAATGCTAAATACTACCAATCATACAGTATTTCATTTCTTCGATCCATGGTTTGGCGGTAAACGTCCGAATTCATTCTCTGTATCGGCCTTCTTCTCTGTACAGACAGACATCAGTAGCCGTTACTACAATTCCAGCTATTTCAACAACTACTACAACAGCATGTATAGTGGTTACGGTGGTTATGGTATGTACAATTATGGTAACTATAACAACTACGAAAACTATTACGACCCGGATAAATCTATTAAAATGTGGGGACTTTCTCTAGGTTGGGGTAAACGTCTGAAATGGCCGGATGACTACTTTACATTGTCTGCAGAATTGGCTTACCAACGTTATAACTTGAGCGACTGGCAATACTTCCCGGTCACCAACGGTAAATGTAATGACCTTAGCATTTCATTGACTTTGGCTCGTAACTCTATTGACAACCCAATCTTCCCTCGTTCGGGTTCAGATTTCTCACTGTCAGTTCAGTTCACACCGCCTTACTCGTTGATGGACGGTAAAGACTATAAGGGATATTACAGCAACCCTGAAACAGGTAGCATTACCCAGGACAACATGAATAAACTTCATAAATGGATAGAATACCACAAATGGAAATTCAAAGGCAAAACGTATACTCCGCTGATGGATCCGATTGCACATCCGAAATGTCTGGTATTAATGACACGTACTGAATTCGGTCTGTTAGGTCACTACAACCAATACAAGAAATCTCCGTTCGGAACATTCGACGTAGGTGGTGACGGTATGACCGGTTATTCAACTTATGCAACTGAAAGTATCGCTTTGCGTGGTTACGAAAACAGCTCATTAACACCATACGGTTCTGAAGGTTATGCCTATGCACGTCTCGGTATCGAATTGAGATATCCGTTGATGCTGGAAACAAGTACTAACATTTATGTGTTAGGTTTCTAGAAGCTGGTAACGCATGGCACGATATCTCTAAATTCAATCCGTTCGAATTGAAACGTTCTGCCGGTGTCGGTGTTCGTATCTTCCTGCCGATGATTGGTATGATGGGTATTGACTGGGGTTACGGTTTCGATAAAGTATTTGGTTCTAAACAATACGGAGGAAGTCAATTCCACTTTATCTTAGGACAAGAATTCTAATGTATCATCAAAAACTAAACGTTATGAGAAAGTCTGTTCTATTAATCATGATGCTATTTGCTGTCAGCATGGCGGCAAATGCACAGAAGTTTGCACTGATCGATACGGAATATATTATGAAGAATATTCCGGCAGCTCAAAGCGCTAATGAGCAAATGCAAGAAGCTACGAAGAAATACCAGAGCGAAGTAGAAGCCCTGGCTAAAAAGAAGCACAAAAGATGTTCCAGGACTACCAGGCAAAATCTTCCACTCTTTCTGCCGCACAAAAAACAAAGACAGAAGATGCAATCGTAGCGAAGAAAAAGAAGCAGCCGAGCTGAAGCGTAACTACTTCGGTCCGGAAGGCGAATTAGCCAAGATGAGAGACAAGTTGATTACTCCGATTCAGGATGATATTTATGAAGCAGTGAAAGCTATATCACAGCAACATGGATATGATATGGTAATTGACAGAGCCTCTGCTACAGGTATAATATTTGCAAATCCACGCATAGATATTAGTGATGAAATCCTAAGAAAATTAGGGATATTCAAATTAATTTCATACATTTGCAGCTGGAAATAACTAAAAATCATTCAAATAAATTATAGAACTATGCTAAAAAAAATTGCACTTGTAATGTTGCTTGCACTCCCAATGGGTGTATTTGCACAGAACCTGAAATTCGGCCACATTAATGCACAGGAAATCATCACTGTGATGCCGGAATTCACCAAAGCTCAAAATGATATTCAGACTTTAGAAAAACAACTTACTGCCGAACTACAGAGAACGCAGGAAGAATTCAACAAGAAATATCAGGAATTCCAACAAGCTATCGCTAAGGATTCTCTTCCTCCCTAACATCGCTGAAAGAAGACAGAAAGAGTTGCAAGATATGATGCAGAGACAAGAGCAATTCCAACAGGATGCTCAACAACAGATGCAGAAAGCACAAAGCTGATGCAATGGCTCCTATCTACCAGAAGTTGGACAATGCTATCAAAGCAGTAGGTGCTGCTGAAGGGGTGATCTATATCTTCGACCTGGCAAGAACTTCGATTCCTTATGTAAACGAATCACAGAGCATCAACTTGACTAGCAAGGTAAAAGCAAATCTTGGTATCAAATAAGAGCTGACCAAGAATAAAGAAATACCAAAAGGGAAAAGAAAGAAGGATCATCTTCTTTCTCTTTCCCTTTTTTCATGTAACTTTGCGTATATAAATCAAGTGTGTCATGAAGCAACATCTATCCCATACGCCCGGACCTATCGGAGTATTCGACTCCGGATACGGAGGTCTGACCATCTTAGACAAGATTAGAGAAGTATTACCGGAATATGATTATATCTATTTGGGAGATAATGCCCGTGCTCCCTATGGTACCCGTTCTTTCGAGATTGTATATGAGTTTACCCGGCAAGCCGTCAACAAACTGTTTGATATGGGATGTCATCTGGTTATATTAGCTTGCAATACTGCTTCCGCCAAAGCTTTGCGCAGCATTCAGATGAATGATTTACCCCAAATCGATCCTGCCCGCCGTGTGCTGCGGAGTCATCCGCCCCACTGTAGAATGCATCGGAGAGATTAGCAAGAATCAGCATATCGGTGTACTGGCAACAGCAGGCACCATCAAATCCGAATCGTATCCATTAGAAATACATAAACTGTTTCCTGAAATTCAGGTTAGCGGGACAGCATGTCCGATGTGGGTATCCTTAGTTGAGAATAATGAATCACAGGACGAAGGAGCAGACTATTTTATCCGGAAGTACATCAACCAATTGCTATCGAAGGATCCTCAAATAGATACTGTCATCCTCGGATGTACTCATTTCCCCATACTTCTACCTAAAAAATCCGGCAATACATCCCGGATCATATCAGTGTAATTGCGCAAGGCGAGTATGTTGCGGAAAGTCTGAAAAGACTATCTGAAAAGACATCCCGAAATGAATGCAAAATGCACGAAGAATGGGAACTGTCAGTTTTACACGACCGAAGCGGAAGAAAAGTTTTCAGAATCGGCCTCTACTTTCCTGAAACAGCAGATTAGCGTAAAACATATCACACTCGAATAATTTTTAAGAAAATAAATAACCATTTCTCTCTCTTTTTTGTTATATTTGTAGATAACAACCCCTAATGCCAAAAGTAAGATCATGAAAGAAGAAGATTATAGCAAGGCAATAGAAGTATTCTCCGGATCCCCCTGGGAAGCCGAGATCATTAAAGGGTTATTAGAAAGCAATAATATCCGTTGTGTAATCAAAGATGGAATTATGGGGACATTAGCTCCTTATATTGCTCCCGCCGTATCCGTCCTCGTGACAGAAGGAGGAGTACGAAGCAGCCACCGAGCTAATCAGAAGCCGAGACGAGAAAGGTAACGACTGATGCGGTCCAGTCCTTCTTTGATATTCTCCAATGAGTTTGCATAGGAGAAGCGTACATATCCTTCACCTCCCGTACCAAAGTCCACCCCGGGAGTAATGCCGACATGTGCATTTTCGAGCACATCGAATGCGAAGCGATAAGAGTCGGTAGTAAATTTGCGTGCGTTGGCAAAAATGTAAAATGCTCCTTGAGGTTCTACTTTAATCTCAAACCCCATTTCCCGAAGACGAGTAATCATGTACCGGCGACGCTCATCATAAATCTGTTTCATCCGTTCCACATCCGAATCAGCCTGCCACAATGCAGCAATCCCAGCCTGTTGGGCAACGCTGGACGCACAAATAAATAGATTTTGCTGCAACTTCTGCAAAGAACGCATACAAGATTTAGGTGCAATCAAATAACCCAGCCGAAGACCTGTCATCGCAAATCGTTTAGAGAATCCATTCAAGACAAAAGCCTTATCAGTATATTCAAGAATACTATGCGCGCGTCCTTCATAGACAAGTCCATGATAAATCTCATCAGAAATAACAGGAACTCCCAGTGCCGCCACTTCCCTCAAGAATTTTTCATCCAGCAACATTCCGGTCGGATTCATCGGAGAATTGATAAAGATAGCCGCTGTATGCGGATTCACACATTTACGAATAGCTTCTATATCGTATTGCAAATATTCTTTAGACAAAGGAACCAAAACAGGTTTGGCCTGCGTTGCCAATACAAAATTGCGATAACAAGCATAACCCGGATTAGAAAGTATCACCTCGCTATCCGAATTGCAAAGCAACATCAGCACCAGAAGAATAGACGGAGAAGAGCCGGAAGTGACCACGATGCAGTCCGGATCTACCGTCACTCCATATTCCCGTAGATAAAAAGCAGCAATTTCCCGCCGGAGTTCCGGATCGCCCAATGAATGGGTATAGTGTGTAAGATGTTGATCATAAGCAGCCTTGGCGGCTTCTGCCACACAAGACGGTACATCAAAGTCCGGTTCACCCACCTCCAAATGAATAATATCAACACCTTGTTTCTGTAATTCATTAGCTCGTTCCAACACATCCATCACAATGAAGGAGGTCATCTGTTCTACTTGAGGATTGGTATGTTTCATTGTTTATCTTTTCTCTATCTAGGCTGCAAAGATAATTCTTTTTAGCCTGTTTAGGTAGCATATCGGCAAAAAGCTCTATATTTGTGCTTTCAAATCGTTAGTAAGGATGAAACAGGAATTTACACGAATCGCAGTAAAAGTAGGAAGCAATGTATTGACACGCCGCGACGGAACGCTGGACGTTACCCGTATGTCGGCACTTGTTGACCAGATAGCGGAATTACATAAGTCCGGGGTAGAAATCATTTTGATTTCTTCGGGAGCTGTTGCTTCTGGGCGCAGTGAAGTGCATCCACAGAAAAAACTCGATAGTGTAGACCAACGCCAGTTGTTTTCTGCCGTAGGTCAGGCTAAGCTCATCAACCGTTACTACGAACTTTTCCGCGAGCATAGTATACCTGTCGGCCAGGTGTTGACAACGAAGGAAAGTTTTGGAACTCGCCGCCATTATCTGAATCAGAAAAACTGTATGACGGTAATGCTTGAAAATAATGTTATTCCTATTGTCAACGAGAACGATACAATTTCCGTCAGCGAGCTTATGTTCACTGATAATGATGAATTATCCGGACTCATCGCTTCGATGATGGATACGCAGGCACTCATTATCCTAAGTAACATCGACGGAATTTACAATGGTTCTCCTGCTGATCCGGGTTCTTCTGTTATCCGGAAGATCGATCACGGAAAAGATTTATCCAACTATATTCAGACAACTAAGTCCAGTTTCGGACGGGGAGGAATGTTGACGAAAACAAATATTGCCCGCAAAGTTGCTGATGAAGGAATTACAGTGATTATTGCCAACGGGAAGCGGGATAATATTCTGGTAGATTTATTACAGCATCCTGAAGAAACTCTTTGTACACGTTTTATACCATCAAACGAACCGGTATCCAGTGTAAAAAAGTGGATTGCTCATAGCGAAGGTTTTGCCAAAGGAGAAATTCACATAAATAAATGCGCTACAGAAGTTCTAAACTCTGAAAAAGCTGTCAGCATCCTCCCGATTGGAATCACTCATATTGAAGGTGAATTTGAGAAAGATGACATTGTACGTATCATGGACTTTCAAGGAAACCAGGTTGGCGTTGGAAAAGTGAACTGTGACTCCAAACAGGCACAAGAAGCGATTGGCAAGCATGGAAAGAAACCAGTAGTACATTATGACTATCTATACATTGAATAATTAATAATAAGAATTTCTGTTTTATCCGATTTTAGACTAAAATTAGCTTGTTTCTGTACGGTTTTCACCACAGAGTACACAGAGGTGAATCTTGTTCATGACTGCACGGTAATAAACTGTTTCATCCTATTCTAGCAAGGGGATATTCTCACTGCAATGAGAAAAAGTTCTCATTGTAATGAGTATTTCTTCTCATCCCTATGAGTATTTTTTCTCATAGGGATAAGTATAGTTGAGAATGTTTACGGAAGTTTTTTTGAATTATAATTGTATGAGTTTACCTCATTTCTGCACCCAAATGAAGCTCTTATTCAGGTAGAATATTAGCTTCTTTAGTGAAGATAAGCGCTTTTATTTTCAGTTATATAATGTATTATAGATAGACATCTGCAACATAAATACAGGGACTTTATTTGCAAAAAACTATTAATAGCAGTATATTTGCCCTCTAAACAAACAATATAATCCCCATGCTACTAAAACATTGGAACCTTATACTCATATTTTTAACATTCTCAATTATATCTTGTGAGAGCAGTAAGAATGAACCTGAAGTAAACAGTACACCGTCATTTCCTGTCGGCAGAGAGTTTAATGTCAGTTTAAATATAGCTCCTTTTCTTGAAGTAGCCGAACAACCTTTAAGCCGTTCCACCTCCACGGTGGCTGACGGAATATATGCAGTTAATGTTTTTTGGAAAGGAAAAGGCCTGACTTCTTTCCAGCCCTATGCTTCAGGCCTTTTCGATAATCCATATCGAGTAGAAATCGGGTTAATCGAAGGATATGTGTATCGCTTTGACTGCAGCTTCCTGGGATATAAAGACCGCCCATATTATACAATACAAAGTGACAGCATACTTTATGGACTTCCTTTTTCATCTACTCTGCAGAAAGAGGTGAACGGGTTAGTCAACAACGATTTAAAGATTTCAATCAATCCCTGAATATCAATGGGGCATTTCACCAACATATTTACAAAGGAGAAATGCATATAAAATGCGATAGTACTAGTACTCACCCTACCGTCAAACGCTTTTTCGGCAGTGAGCAATTGGACTTTTCAAATCCCAATATGAATACCTCCGTTTCAATGACATTGAAACGTGCTTATTATTCTATACAATTCGTTACAGACGAACTTGCACCGAGGTGACTCCATCAAAATTAAAGCAGCGGACGTTGCTCCATTTTATCTACTATATTCCAAAGATGGAACATCCCGGACGGAGGAACGAATTATCTCTATGTACGATATATCCGACTATTATACGGCCAAACTTAAGGAAGAAGAAACAATCAAAGCTTTCACTATTTCCTACCGCCCGGCCAATGAAGAGAAATGGTATTCTCTATATACCAATCAAAAGTATTAAAATGAAAAAGAAACAAAAAAGAACATAGTCAAAATAGTCAAGATAGATGAGCATATAGGGGATGCTACTATCTCTTTTTGGTGAAGAAGCAGAAATGGAAGAATCAGAACAAGAAATAGGGAAATAATAATCATACTCAACAACTACTAAAAAAGATTCATATGAAAATCAAACATCTTATGATCGCAGGCTGTCTATTCACAGCTTTTACTCTACAATCATGTATTAAGGAGAAAGATCTGTATCAGGCACCTCCTACTACGTATTCCGAACTTAACTTACAACTGGACGGAGACTACCTCTCAACCGAACTGCCCATGGCACGCGCTACAACTCCAACCAAAATTAATGAAAGTGAAACATTAGTGGGAATCGCCATTACCATGACACCCAAAGAGGGACAGAATCCATCTTCAAAACCATACGAATACGCTTATGGTATTGAAAAGCTTATGGTATTTTCCAGTTAGACAAGGCGAAAGATCCCAATAACCTAAAAAAATTAAAAGTTATTGATGGATACACTTACCGCATCTCTTGCTCTATGATTGCAAATGCAAAGGACTCAATCATAAAAAGACGAAAAAGGCTTCTTCGGAGCCCCTTTCGATTTGGAACGTAGCGGAAAAATCAAAGGGGAATGCCTGAACAAATTCCTGACTGCCGAACAAGCAGATGGAATCAAATTCTTATACAATATTGAAAACCCGAGAATACAAACGAGAAACGGATCACAAGACGCCTGCAAACCGCCCGTTCATCGAACGTTATCATGGATTAAACGATAAAGTGGAAGTGACAGATGGCATGCAAAAATCACATCATGCTCTATCGCCGTTTTTCGGAGTAAAATTCAAACAAACAGGTTTAGAGAAAGGACGTCTTAGAATAAAACTTGAAGACGCACCAAGCATCTATTTGAATGCTAATGCAGATATTCATAAGACTGTTGAATCTGAATTAAAAATGGTCAGCATGAGAAATCTCACTGCCAATATACCTACTGGTGATAATCAACATTTAACAGAGAATGTAAAAGTGGAAGTATTTTGGGAAGAGACTCCAGGAGCAGAAGAAAAAAGACAATCATCAGTAGCAGTATCACATTCAAGAGAAACTATACCCATTCTATCGCACTAACCAATATCGAACATATAGGAACACCTAGTGACATAGGAATTGAAGTCGAATCAGGAGAAATGGGAGAAGATATTGAACAAGACATTCCATGGCAATGAGATAATGCCAAATAGGAGTTCGAATAACAAGCACTATACCAATATAGTGCATAAATGAAAAAATACGAGATTCAGAATTGAGTCTCGTATTTTTTAGTATTAATCTTGTAAAAAAAAAACCAGTGAATAAGTAAAGAGCAACATTTATTTCTATTTTCAACAAGTTTTATTCACATCATTCACTATATTTGCATAGTTTTATCTTTCCATTTAATGCAAAAAGGAGCAAATGACTACAAATTTAAACGAGACCTTTGCCGCTGTACAAGTAGCAAGTCGGGGAATTAGCCCTGCTGAATGATAATGTCATCAATCAGATTTTAAATGCAGTAGCTGACGCAGCAATTGCAGAAACACCTTTCATTCTTTCAGAGAACGAAAAAGACCTCGCACGGATGGACAAAAATGATCCGAAGTACGACCGGTTGAAATTAACGAAAGAACGTTTAAAAGGCATTGCTGCCGATACACGCAATGTAGCGACACTCCCCTCTCCTTTGGGTAAAGTGTTGAAAGAAAGTGTTCGCCCCAATGGGATGAGATTGACAAAAGTCAGCGTTCCTTTCGGAGTCATAGGAATCATTTATGAAGCGCGCCCTAATGTTAGCTTTGATGTTTTCTCCCTTTGTCTGAAGAGCGGAAATGCCTGCATATTGAAAGGAGGAAGTGATGCCGATTGTTCCAACCGGGCTATCATCAGTGTGATTCACAAAGTATTGAAGAAGTTCAAAATCAATCCGCACATTGTAGAACTACTTCCGGCTGATAGAGAGGCTACGGCAGCGTTACTGAATGCTGTGGGCTACGTAGACTTGATTATCCCCAGAGGCAGCAGCAGTCTTATTCATTTCGTACGCGAGAATGCAAGGATTCCTGTCATTGAAACAGGAGCAGGTATCTGTCACACTTACTTCGATGAATTTGGGGATACAAACAAGGGAGCAGACATTATTCATAATGCAAAGACACGTAGAGTTAGCGTATGTAATGCATTGGACTGCACCATTATACATGAGAAGAGACTGGCCGACCTCCCTCTGATTGAGAAACTAAAAAGACAGCCATGTCGTATTTGGCATGCACGACCGTGCCCCGCCAGATCGGCTTGTCCGCGCGCCGCAAGAAGATTCAAAAGCGTCGTTTGCCCGA
>VOFK01001477.1_pt1 | contig 19412 bp, 39 predicted proteins | sample 5384121 | NCBI WGS metagenome assembly VOFK01 (sample SAMN12384730, study PRJNA508395) | human gut metagenome | isolation source: healthy gut J | host: Homo sapiens
TTACGTATTGCTGAAGCAGTGTCGCCACGGGCATCAACTTTCAGCATCATAATTGGCCAGGCCTCCATCAGTATTTTACAGTGATTTTCCTGTTCGGTTTTGGGTATGATCTCACCCACGATCTTTGCGGGTAGGCCAGCGGCCTGCAGCTCTGCTTCCAGCGCATTTGCTTCTTCTGGCAAAACGGCCAGCAGCAGTCCGCCGGAAGTCTGTGGGTCAAACAGCACCTCTTCCATTGCAAACGGCACATTTTCAAAAGTGACATATGGCCCGGTATGGTTGCGGTTGCGCTGCCCGGCAGCGGTATACAAAAAATCATCTGCCGCTTTTTCGGCTCCCGGTAGAACCGGCACCATCCGTATCAATGATACAGGAAAGCTTTCCGCACATCATCTCGTGCAGATGGCACAGAAAAACTGAAACCGGTCACATCGGTTGCCGCGTGGACCGTATACTTTCGGCTGATCTCGGCAGCGTTTTTGTTCAGCGTTGTCATGGACGCAATGGCACCGGCCATATCTTTCGGTGCCGCTTGCCCACACGGTTTGCCGTGCAGATCAGGCCCACGCCCAGAGCTTTTGTTAAAATCAGCTTGTCACCGGGCTTGCCGGAATCATTCATATACATTTTTTTCGGGTCCACAAGGCCAGTCACCGAAAGTCCGTATTTCACACCTGTATCGGCAATGGAATGCCCGCCTGCAAGGCTTTCCGCCCGCTTCGGCCACCTTTCGGCTCCGCCGCGCAGAATTTCGCCCAGAATGTTCAGATCCATGCTCTCGGGGAAGCAGACAAGGTTCAGTGCAGTCTTCACCTCGCCGCCCATGGCATAGACATCACTCAGGGCGTTGGCCGCTGCGATCTGGCCGAAGGTATAGGGGTCATCCACCATCGGCGGGAAAAATCCACTGTCTCGCACCAGTGCTATATCATCGGTAATGCGGTATACAGCCGCATCATCCCGGCTGTCGTACCCGACCAGAAGGCTCGGGTCTCTTTTGCACCGTGCGGCAGCTTTTCCAGAATGCGGCTCAGTACACCGGCACCCAGCTTTGCCGTGCAGCCGCCCCCGGTACAGAATACGATCTTTTTCATCCTTGCTCATGCACGTTCTCCTTTCTCGAAATGAGACATTAACGCAGGAAATACGATAAATTTTTTCAGAATATCAGGGCTATCTGCCGGGCCAGAGCAGCCTGCTCTTTTTGTATCGGCCTGATTGAGTACAAAAGCATAAAACTGCGATCCCCTACAGCCTTCCTTCCACCGGCTTCACTTGCAAGCAGCTTTGCCAAGTTCCGGTGTCAACTGCGCATCCTGCGGAAACGCCCAGCAGCTCTGCGGCAAGCTCCGCCCGGAAACAGACCTCCCGGAGCGGATGCCTCAACGCCGAAAGCCCTGCCACGGCCAGAACCGTATCGCACTGCGGTAAAAAAGCACCGGCTCGTGCGCAGTGCCTTGCAGGGCATCCGTTTTGCGCCGTCCGCTTCAAAGCACGATATCCGCCTGTTCCATCCAGCGCTCCAGCTGCTCCGGCGGCAGGGCCGTGTCAATTTGCCGCCGGGACAGCGGCCGGGACGGCATAACGCCCGCCACCCACAGGTGGGGCTTTGCATCCGTCTGCGGCATAATTTCCGCCCGGCCGCCGGATGTGGGTGGTGGTAGCGGCCAATACCCGCCAACCCCTTTGCGGGCGCAGTGCGCAGCCAGATTGTACATCAGTGTGGTCTTTCCGCCGCCGCCCACCAGAGAAATAACATGTCCCTTTCTCCGCAAGAAACGGAAAAATTTTTCGTCGATCATTTCTGCTTTTCTGCAACTGCCATGGCGATTTTTCCGGTGTGATGGGCAGCTCATAGAACCGGGTACCAATGGCATTGTAGATCGCATCGGAAATGGCAGGCAGCGGTGGTTGATGACCACCTCGCCGATGGACTTTGCGCCAAAGGGTCCGTTGGGTTCATAGCTGCTCTCGAATTCAACCTTGATCTTGCCCACATCGGTGCGGGCCGGAATTTTGTACTGGAACAGAGAATTTCTCTTCCGGGTAGCCATTTTTATCGTAGGTGATGTTTTCTGTCAGAGTCATGCCGATGCCCTGCAGCAGACCGCCCTCAGTCTGCACACGGGTCAGGTTCGGGTTGATGGGCGTGCCGCAGTCCCACACAGGCATCAAATCCAGCAGCTTTACCTCGCCGGTCTCAGTATCCACTTCCACCTCAGCAGCACCAACCATGAACGGCGGCGGCGACAAAGGCGAAGTATGCGTTTCGGTGGCTTCCAGCGAACCATATGGCCGAACTGAGAAGCATACGCGATCTCGCTCAGAGACTTTTTTCTGTTGGGATCTTTGCTCTTGAAAACATCTTTTTCCATCAAATTCCACCTCGTCCTCGGTGCATTCAGCAGCTCTGCGCCCAGCTTGCAGATCTGGCCGCGCAGCTTCATGGCGCACTTTTCGGTGGCCTTGCCGGTAACGTAAGTGGTAGAGGACGCGTAGGAGCCCGGAATCATAGGGCGAGGTATCGGTATCAGCGCCAAAGACGGTGATATTGTCCAGGTCACAGTCCAGCACTTCGGCGGCGATCTGCGCGAGCGTGGTGTCGCAGCCGGTGCCCATGTCGGCCGCACCGATCATCAGGGTGTAGAAGCCGTCGTCGTTGAGTTTTGAGGGTCGCACTGCCCACGTCCATGCCGGAAATGCCGGAGCCCTGCATCGCCATGCCCATGCCGACGGCGCGCACCTTGCCGTTCCCCATATCCCGGGAGGGGTACTTGTGCTCCCAGTCGATCATCTCACGCACCTTTGAGCACGCACCGGTCCAGCGCACAGCTGGTATTTACTGCGCCGTAGTAGGCGGGCATCACATCGCCCTCCTGTACGGATTTTCATCTCACGCAGCTCAAAGGGGTCCATATTCGAGCTTATGAGCCAGCTCATTGACAGCAGATTCTACGGCAAAGATACCCTGCGTCGCACCGTATCCGCGGTACGCGCCGGCTGACATGTGGTTCGTATACACCACATCACTGATAAAGCGGAAGGCTTCGGCCCTGCCGTAGAGCGGAATGGACTTTGACCGGACAGGCCTACCGTTGTAGGGCCGTGCTCACCGTAAGCACCCGTATTGGAAAGGTGTACAGATCAATGCCCTTCACGATGCCATCCTTCGTGGCACCCAGCCGGACATGCATCTCCATTTCGTGCCGCGGAGAAGAGGCGGTCTGGCTCTCGACCCGGCTGAAGATGATCTTGGAAGGCTTTTTGGTCATCCAAGTCACAAAGGCGGGGTAAACCTCGCTGACCGCTGTCTGCTTCGCGCCGAAGCCGCCGCCGACGCGAGGCTTTGAAACACGCACCATGGATTTGGGGATATGCAGTGCGTTCGCAATATTGCGGCGCGCATGGAACACGATCTGGGTGGAGCTGAGCACGTTCAGCCGCCCGTAAGTGTCAATGGAACAATAGGTGCGGAAGGTTTCCATCATGGCCTGCTGGCAGGCCTTGGTGTGGTAAATGTGGTCAATGACTACATCGCTGGCTGCAAGCACTGCATCGATATCGCCGGAACCGTTCATCGTGCGCGCAGAGGTTGCGCTTGTTGTCGGCCCCACCGGGCACAGACTGGCCCAGTTGTCCTCGGGGTGCACGAGGATGGGGTTGTCCTTGGCGGTGTGGAAAGTCCAGCACCGGCTTCCAAAACCTCATATTCCACCTTGATGAGCTTCATCGCCTTGTCAACGCATTTTTCGTCCGCACCGGCGAGAATCGCCACCACATCACCTACAAAAAAGCGCACATGGCGGTCAATGAGCAGGCGGTCACGCGGACTGGCTTCCGGGTAGGTCTGGCCTGCCTGGGTGTAGCGGCGGCGCATCCTGCGGCACATCCTCCCAGGTAAAGATTGCTTCAATGCCGGGCACCTTTTTTGCTACAGCCGTATAGATCGTTTTGACGATGGCATTTGCGTGCGGAGAGCGCAGCAACTTTGACGATCAGGCAGTCCTGCGGGATCACATCATCCATATACGGGCTGGCCGGTGACCAGTTGCATCGCATCCTTTTTACGGAAGGGTTTATTGATGGTACTCATTCTGCGGCCTCCCTTCTGCTTTTTTCCATGCCAGAAAAGTTCATGATGCCGCGCAGCTGGCCCTCATAGCCAGAGCAGCGGCAGAGGTTGCCGGAGAGATATTCTTCACTTCTTCCTCACAGGGGTACGGATTCTCGCGGAAGAGGGCCAGCGCGTTCATGATAAAACCGGGGTTGCAGAAGCCGCACTGCTCCGCACCCTGATCGGCGATGAACGCGCCGAATTCAGCGGCCTCCCCCTGCAAGCCCTCCAACGTCGTGATTGTATGCCGCTTGCACGCGCTGCCAGCACCGAGCAGGACAGCACCGGTTTTCGTCCAGAAACACCGTGCACAGACCGCAGTTGCGGTCTCACAGCCGCGCTTGACGCTCTTGCAGCCGTGGGCACGTACAAAATCGATCAGCAGCATATCTGCAGCCACATCCTCTGTGACCTTTTGATGCCGTTCAAGGTAAGTGTGATCTGCATTTACTTTTCCTCCTGTGCCGTGCGTGCTTCCAGTTCCAGAACAGCGCGCTTTGTCAGAACGCCTGCCAGATGGCGGCGGTATTCCGGCACTGCCACGCATATTGGAGCCAGTGACAATTTTTTGCTTTACTTCATCGGCCAAAGCTCCGCCGTTTGCGCAGAAACAGCCTGCCTTGCCGGCAGCTCAAACAGCACAGCCTTGAGCGGCGCGCACCGATCGCAATGCGATAGCTGCCGTTTTCCAGACGGGCGGCAGCGCAGGTAAGCACCGGATATCAGTCTGGCTGTTGCGCACGGACTGATAGAAAAATTCTGCTTTTTTCCTTTTTAACGATCAGCCGCACAAGGATGTCCCGGTCATAGGGGGGCGCGCTCAGCATACCCTGCAGCGGATATGATCCCACCCTTTGTACAAGCTCCCTACCGAACAGTCCATGGCCATAAACATGGTCAGCACATCGGAAAAGCCGAACCGGCTGTACAGGCTGCCGCCGACGGTCGCCAGATTGCGAAGCTGCACGCCCACGATATGCCGCAGCGGCTTCCTTTACTGCACCGCGGGTATAGGCGGCAAGGCCGGTCGTGCAGTCTTCCAGCTGCCGCAGGGTGACCATAGCGCCGATGGAAAAGCCCTCCTCGTTCTCAATGGTATCCAGCCCCAGACCGGAAAGGTCGATGGCGGTGCCGACATTGATGGTTTCCATCTTCAGCCAGATCATGCCGCCCAAAATGCGGTTTGGTTTTTTCTGGTTCAGCTGCCACGCTTCCTCCAGACTTTCTGCCCGCTTGTATTTCTCGGATCGTCATCATAGATGCAGGTTCCTCTCTCTTTTTTCTCTGTTCTTTTATTTTTAACACAGATTTCGATATAATACTATTGTGAATTCGTTTCAGAAAGAGTGGTACTATATGAAAGAACTTCTTCCGGTGGGCTGTCATCATCATGGCATCTGGTCTGAGCCAGCCAGCGTTTGGCTCCAACAAACTCCTTGCGCCGTTCTGCGGGGAACCGATGCTATGCCGCGCATTTGCAGCGACCGATACTCCAAAGCTGGCCCGCATCGTGGTGACACGTTCGGACGAAGTTGCGCAGCTTTGCCGCTCCGCAATGTTCCGGTGCTGCTGCACAGCCTGCCCGGCCGCAACGATACCGTTCGGCTGGGTCTTTCTGCGCTGCTGGAGCAGGTTCCGGAGCTTTTTGGCCGGTGCATGTTCCTGCCGGGAGACCAACCGCTTTTTGTGCCGCGAGACAGTGGAAGCCATGGCAGGCATCTCCGGATGGGATCACGAAGGGCTCGGCTGGAACGGCAAAAGAAACAGAACGGGAGATCTTCCGTCTGGGATTCCGGGTCCGTAACGACCCGTCTCCCCTTACTGGAAGTCCCGTTCTGTTTGAAAAAGGACTTTTTCAGGAACTGCTCACCTTGCCGCAGGGCATGGGCGGAAGCGTTCTGCTTCGGAAATATCCCGCGCATGTTCACACCGTTTACATTGCGGATCGGAATGAATTGGCCGACGCCGACACGCCCGGAAGCACTTGCGCAATTGGAAGCGCTGGCCCGGCAAAAGCTTTTTGAGCTTTATTCTGCCTTGTCATCCTTCGGCAGCAGCACGTTCAGCAGAATTGCCACAAAGGCGGCCGGAACGATGCCGGACTCGCCGCAGATCAGCTGGAAGCGTGCGGAGCCTGTGCCAGAATGCCGCTGTTGGCACCCATGCCGTAGCCGACACCCAGAGCAACCGACACGATGGTCAGATTACGCGGCGTCATCTCCTCCTTGGTGATCAGCTGGATACCGCTGATAACGATGGACGAGAACATCATAACGGCAGCACCGCCCAGAACGGCCTGCGGCATAATGGAGATCAGTGCGCCGAGCTTGGGGAATCAGGCCGCAGAGGATCAGGAACACAGCACCGGAGGCCAGTGCCATACGGTTAACCACCTTGGTCATGGCCACCAGACCCACGTTCTGGCTGAAGGAGGTATTGGGCAGAACACCGAAGAGAGCGGCAAAGGAGGAGCCCAGACCGTCGCAGATGACGCCGCCGGACAGTTCTTTGTCGGTGGGTTCACGATTCATGCCGCCCTCCATGACACCGGAGATATCGCCCACGGTCTCAACAGCGGTAACAACGAACATGATCATCACCGGCATAATAGCGCGCATATCAAACACGATCTTGACCGGCATCAGCTTGGGTACTGCGAACCAGGAGGCCTGTGCCACCTTGTTCCAGTTGAGTACCCATGCCTTGGTGAATTCTACACCCTCAGCAGTCACACCGGTGGTGGGCAGCACCAGACCCATGACAAAGGCCGCAACGTAACCGGCCAGAATGCCGATCAGGATCGCGGAAGAGCTGAGGAAGCCCGTGCTCCACTGCTTGACGACCAGAATAACCACCAGCACGAACAGCGCCAGCAGCAGATTTTCCATCGAGCCAAAGTCTTTTGCGCTGTTGCCGCCGCCAAAAGAGTTGACACCCACGGAGATCAGGGACAGACCGATGGACAGCACCACCGTGCCGGTGACCACCGAGGGGAAGAACTTGCGCAGCGGCTTGAGGAAAAAGCCCAGCACGCTTTCAAAAATGCCGCCGATGATGGATGCACCCATAATGGCACCATAGGCCAGCACACCGCCGCCCATACTGCCGACAACACTGTTGAACACGCCCAGGAAGCCGGAGCTGGTGCCCATAATGATGGGGACCTGACCGCCCACAGGGCCGATGGAGAACAGCTGCACCAGCGTGACGATACCTGCCACGAACATGGCACTCTGCAGCAGGGTGACCTGCAGGTCTGCAAACTCGCCGCCTGCGAGGCCGCAGGCGCTGGTAATGATGAGCAGCGGGGTGAGGTTGCCCACGAACATGGCGCAGACATGCTGCAGACCCAGCGGGATCGCCTGTTTCAGGGACATTTTTGCGTCGAACTGATACGCCGACTCTTCAAGCTTGACTTCCTTCAAAAATTCCACTCTCCTCAAATCTTGACAAAAATCATTCTTTTCGACTGCTTTACCAAAAAAAAGCGGATTTATTATAGCAAAACTGCGTATCCTTGTAAATTAAGTATGACTTTTTCGTGAACGGCTGTTTCCCGCTGAGAAACACAAAAAGCAGGGCGCTTTGTGGGTTTTTTCCGCTTTGGTCGGAAGAATTTCGCGCAGAACTCCTGCTTTTTTTGTTTTGTTTTATTTTATTTTTGTGCGATATGGAAATTTTACAGCGTTCTCAGCCCGTAATCTTTTAAACAGCGCTGGATGCCCTGCTGAGTGGTGTCGAACCGATGCCGAAGCGTTCCAGTTTTGTGGTGTCCATCACAAGGTTTCGGCCCCAGCTTTCTTCCTCGATCTGCACAGCGATTCCCAGCGTTTCGGCAAACTGCCGGGCGGTGCATACCATGTTTTCGTCATTGCCGCCGCTGCCAAAATTGTATACGCCGCCTGGCAGCGCCATGGCAGGCTCCAGATTTTCGATCACATGCCGCCACATAGGTCACGCCGCGGTGGTCGTTCCGGGGAGAAGCGCAGAGCCTTCCCCTTCAGCGCGGCACGCAGAAGATTCAGCGGAAGATTGCCCCGGATGGGCAGCCCATAGCCGGCAGGTCATACATCCAACTGGCACGCAGATGGACCGAGTCCGGGCAGAGCTCCAGCACACGCTGCTCTGCTTCCAGCTTGTATTGGCCGTAAATGTTGGGATGCAGGGCCAGTGTTTCCGGCAGCGGGCCCCTGCTGCTGCACACCAGCAGTAGACCTGATCCGAGCTGAATGCCACCAGCTTTGCCTTCGTCTGCTGCGCAGCCCGTGCCAGCCAGACTGGCAGCTCCACATTGGCACGGTAAAGGCTTCTGCCGGATGCTGCGCACAGTAACTGGTATCGGAAAGAGCGGCGGTGTGCGGGATCACATCCGATGCAAAGCTTCCACCTGTGCACGGGTGAGAGCTTCATCGGCTGTACAGAAAAAAAGCCTTTTGGAAGGGCGCAAAGCTCGTACTTTCCCTGCCACTGCTGCAAAATGCGGGAGCCGACAAAGCCGCCTGCACCGGTGATAAGAATTTTTTTCATGATAATTTCCTCCTGCAGGTCAATGAAAAGTGCCCAGCAGCATGACAGCCTGCCGGGCACAAAATTTTAAAGGAACAGCTCCAGCACGAACACAACGGCACAACAGATCACCGATACCTGAAACAGGCTTGCACCGAGCCATGCTGCCGCAATGCCGGCCACCAGCGCCATGGCACCGGCAGCCGGGCTCTGGGTCGCGTTGACAATGGCCGGGAAGGTCATGACCGCCAGCGTCACATAGGGTACATAATACAGAAACGACTGAATGAAGCGATTTTTTGATGGGCTTGCGGATCAGTGTGAGCGGAAGGATGCGGATGGCATAGGATACCAGCGCCATCACTGCAATGTAAATGTAATGATTATGCGTCATGCTCTGCCTCCTGCTCTTCTGGATTTACCGGAAAAGAACTGCTGCAGCGCTGGAAATGAGCACTGTGAGCAAAATGGTGCGCGTGCCCTCCGAAAAGAGCGGAGATACCCGGCAGGTAATTGCACACAAAGCTCAGTGCAAAGCTGATGGCAACAAGTGCAGCTACCACCCTGCTCTTACGCGCCGGAGGAATGATGATTGCGAGGAACATGCCGTAAAGGGCGACGCTGAGCGCACTGACAGCGCGCAGCGGCAGCAGATTGCCCGCAATGATGCCCAACGCTGTACCGATGGCCCAAGCCGGTGCCGCCAGCAGAATGGCACCGTAGGTATAATATGGGTTCAGGCTGCCGGGCCGTGCAATGGTGATGCCAAAAAGCTCGTCTGTCACATCATAACCGATGAGCAGCCTGTGCCAGAAGGGTGTGCCCGGCGCAAAGCGCTGCGCGAGCGCACAGCTCATCAGCAGATACCGCGCATTTGCGATCAGTGTGATGATGGCCACTTCCCAGATAGGTCGCATTGGCCATGATGATGGCAAATGCAGCGTATTCGCCTGCCGAAGCGTTGTTCAGTAGGCTGACCAGAAAGCCCTGAAACGGGGTAAAGCCTGCCCGGCGGGCCGCAATGCCCAGCGAGAAGGAAAAACAGCAAAATAGCCCAGCGCAATGGGAACGCCATCCCGCATGCCCTCACAGAAAATCTTTTTGCTGAAAGCCCAAACCGGCCTTTCTGCATTGACAAGCTCCGGGGGCAAGGAGCTTACTTTTGGAATTCATCTTTTTTTTTACTCCTTTCTATTTCAAACACCGCTTTTATTATACTCTCACGCACACAGAGAAGAAAGGGCCTTTTTCACTTTCTTTTCGGCACAAAGGGAAAAACGCCGCCTGAAAAGGCAGCGTTCTTCGTCGATTTATGCGCCCGGCACCAGAAAATGCATCGCCTGGGGCAGGACCTGCGTACCGGCTTCCAGCCCATTTGCCGTCAGGATCTGTGCCGGTGACACATGGAACCGTCTGGCAATGCCGAACAACTCCTCTCCCTGCCTGTGCATAGTAGATGCGCAGTGCGATCTCCGGGTCCGGAGGTCGTCAGCGGTTCGCCCAGCTCAATGCTGCCGATGCCCGAATGTGTGCTCCGGCAGAGGATGGCTCCCTTCGGCACGGGCGGTGACCGTCACTTCAATATGTGCCGCCAGTGCAGCTGCACTGGATGTTCTCGGTACTCAGCCAGCATTCCGGGCTGAACTGTGCACCCGGCGGGCTTACTGCAAGCGGAAAAGACAAAGCTCCAGTGTTTTTCGTAGCTTTCCAGCTCAGCAAGACTGTTCTCGGCAAAGGCGGTAGCAATGGCACGCACCGTAAAGGCCCAGCCGTCGCGGTAAAAGGTGTTACCTGCGCCGGTCCATAAGACACAAAGCAGGCGCGCAGCTGAGCATCCACATCTGGAAGCGGCCCGGAAGCCGTGGAAGATGCTGTCTCGTTCAGCATACAGGCAAGATCTTCTGCTGCCAATTCCTGCGGCGTGACGGCGGTTTCAAACTGCGTAGAAAAGGCATCCGCTACGTATTGCAGCTGGCAGGGCCGCCATGCGTGCAAATGCATCATCACGCTGGCTGTCAGTTGGCCGCTGGCTTCCTGTTCGCCCTCCGCAAGGGGGCAAAGCCAACCGGCTCCAGCACGCACATGCATCTGCAGTCCTCTGCCACGCCTTCCAGATCCACCACTTGATTGAACGGCAGGGGATGCCGCCTGACTTTGCAGGCTGCTTTCGCCTTCCGCGCGCCAGGCGCATTGGGCACGTACCTGCGCCCTTGACCACTGCCTTGCCCGCCAGCAGCTTTACCTCCCGCACGGCGGCGCTGCCGGTAATATCCAGAATGGCTGCGGGCGGCTTTGCAAAAACAAGCTCCCTTCCACAGTGACCAGCTTTTCCAGCACCGCGGTGCTGCGCACGCCGTTCAGCGTCTGCAATTTCTGTTCAATGCCGCCATCGGCCAGCGCCGTGATCAGTTCCTGTTTATCCTGTGTATGGATAGTAACTACAAGACCATAGGCTCCGCGCACCTCGATGCGGTGCGGGTTTACTGCCCGGCAGTTGAGGTATTCGGTCTGCCCTTCTACCATGGCCATCCAGCTGGTGAAGGAAAATTCCGGCACCTCCAGCTGCTTTGTAAACGGCAGCTTCTGCTCGGTCTGGCACAGCCCCGCCCCCGTCTTCGCCCTGATAATACACGGTACAACGCAAATATCCTTCCAGTGTCAGCCGCCCGGGGGCCAGCTGCTTTTGCAGCACCACCGGCTTTGCGAAGCACTTGACCAGCTTGAACACCGGCGGAAGATAATCTGAAATCAGGATCTCGGTTTCCAGCGGAAGTTCTGCCTTGACGGTGCAGCTCGTGCCTGCCTGCGGCAGCGTATCCCGAAAGATCTTCAGTTCCATGCAGTGTGCTCCTTTCCCTGTCCGTCTCTACTGGAAAAGTATGCACATGCTTTGCAGGATATGCGCGCAAAAAGGCACCGTGCAAAACACACGATGCCTTTGGGCCTTTTGAAACAATCAGATCGTTTTGCGCAGGACAGCCGCCTGCATTACATGGTATTTCTGCATCAGCCGGACGGCAGCCGGTGTGATCTTCTCGCCGCTGACCACAATGGGGATCGCAGGCGGGCAGGAAACCGTCGGCATAGCGCAGATACGCCCCAACCGCCTGCTCTGTGGGCACCTGCTCCTGCAGGGCAAACACGGCCTGCCGGATGCTGCAGCAGGTGTGCAATTCGTGTTCCAGCTCCAAAGCTCACGATCGTTTTTTCCGGAGCAGGAACGGTCCCGGAAGGTTTTCCACAATGTGGAGAACGGCAGAAGTCAGCCGTTCAAAGTCCTGCGGCGGATTTGCCGGGGGTGAACATCAGCACAACATAGCGCGGGTCGGCATATTCGCACTCGACCTTTGCGCTGCGCAGCGCTTTGCAAGCTCTGTGCCGGGTCATGCCCAGTGTAGCAGCATCCAGCGTGACCTTGAGAGGCTCGCTTTCCAGTGCCAGCGGCCCGGGGCAGTTTTTTGCCGCAGCGGCTTCGTTCAGCTCCCGGCGCAGGTGGGTCAAATATCCGCAGCACCGCAAAAAAGCCGCAGCGGATAACCCCTCCGACAGAACCTGATTGCATTTATCCAGCGACCGCAAGATCAGGGTAAGACGGACTGGTGGAACCAAACAATGCCAGTGCATTGCGCACACAGCGGCTTCGTCCTGAATGGGGGCATTTTTTGCCCAGATGCAGGTATGCGCCGCCAGTGACAACGGGCAGCGTTTTATGGCCGGAGTCGCAGCACATGGCCGCGCCCAGCGCAATAGGGATGCTGACCGCCCTGCGGCAGAAAACGCAGGGGGCACCGTGGGCATTATCCACCAGAAGCGGAACGCCAAAATCCTGCACACTTCGGCCAGCGCTGCAATATCCCGCACGCCGCCCAGATAATCCGGACTGGTGACGTATACGCCAAAGGGGGTGTTGCCCTGCTGTGCCAAACCCCTGCAGAGCACCTGTCAGCTTTGCAGCTGACACCGGGCAGCTGCAAAGTGCACCGGCATCCTGCGGCGCAGGCCAGAGCCACTGGATATCAAAATCCAGCAGCGCCGCCGCGTACAGCAGCGCCTTGTGGGCGTTGCGGGCAGCCAACAGCACCGGGCGCTGTCCGGCTGCGGGCGCAGCCTGCAGTGCAAGGCACAGCATGGCCCGGATGCACTGGGACGAGCCCTCGGTGCTGTAATAGGTGTGTTGCGTGCCGAACAGCCGGGTAGCGTTGGCTTCACTCTGGGCAATGATGCCGTCAGCCCCATACAGTTCATCCGCACCCTTTATTTCGGTAATGTCCCACGGCTCAAAGCCTAAAAGGCTCTGGCCCCTTGTGGCCGGGCATATGCAGCCGCGAGGTGCCGGACTTTGCATAGCTGCGCACAAAATCCACAATGGGGGTGGAGTCGTGCTCATTCGCAGGCTTCGCCATCAGCACAGGCGTTGCAGGTGGAACCCAGCTCAATAGGCACCTCGATGCCCTTGGCGGCAAGTTCCTGATTCTCAGCGACCTTGATCATGATAGCGCATTCCATTCGCTTCTTGAACAGCTCGCAGCCGTACTCATACACACCGGTAATGTTGCCGGTAGCGTGGTAGGAGTTTGCTGCACAGCCGCCGGAGCAGTAGAGCCTTGCCCAGCAGTCATCACATTCGCGGCGGGAGTAGGCGTTGCAGTGCTTGAACTCATCCCGCACAGCGGTGTTGGTAACGCCCTTCCAGATATCGCCCAGCAGGTACTTTGGGGTCGCCCACGAACTGGTGGCAGGGGTACAGATCGCCCCAGGGGGGTAACAGCCATGTACTCGGTACCGGAACCGCAGCCGGAGATGCGCTTATAAATGCAGGGGCCGCCGGTCAGGTCGATCATGTAATGGTAGAAGGTAGAAGCCTCTGCCCTCGCGGTCGCGCTTGATCATCTCCTTAGCAAGGATCTCGTACTGCTCCTTCAGGATGGGCAGGTCGGCCTCGGTCAGGGGCACTGGGGTCATCGGCTTGCAGACCACAGGCTCCATGCTCAGCTCAGTGAAGCCAAGGTCTGCCATGTGGAAGATGTCGTTGGTGAAGTCGGTGTTGTAATAGTGGGTATAGGTGCCGCGCATATAATAGCCTTGTCGCCGCGCTTTTTCACGAACTCCTGAAACTTCGGCACGATGGATCATAGCTGCCGTTGCCCGCGTAGTCCACGCGGAAACGGTCATGGACTTCCTTGCGGCCATCGAGGACTCAGCACGACATTGTGGCACTCCTTGTTGCAGAAATCGATCACATCGTCATCGATCAGCATACCGTTGGTGGTCATGGTAAAGCGGAAGTTCTTGTTGTGGATCTTCTCCTGCTCACGGCAGTAGGCAACCAGCTTTTTGACCATGTCAAAGTTCATCAGCGGTTCGCCGCCAAAGAAGTCCCACCTCCAGATTGCGGCGGGTGCCGGAGTTTTCGATCAGGAAATCCATGGCACGCTTGCCCACTTCGAAGCTCATAAGCGCACGGTCGCCCTGATAGCGGCCCTGAGGCAAAGCAGTAGGAGCAGTTCAGGTTGCAGGTGTGTGCGACATGCAGGCACAGCGCCTTTACCACGGTCTGGCGGTTCTTGAAGTCGAACGCCATGTCCTTCGTAGACATCCGGGGCTCCACAGCTTGCCGTTTTCCTTCAGGCTGGTCACGTCGTCGATGCACTGGCGCAGATCCTCCTCGGTCACGTCTCGCGGCTGCCGTACTTTGCCAGCATGGCAGCAACGATCTCATCTGCGGTATGCTCCGGGTACATGGCGATGACGTCGTAAGCCACGTCGTCCACGACGTGGACCGAGCCGCTGCAGCTATCCAGCACGATGTTATAGCCGTTCAGTTGATACTGATGTACCATTTTATTCTCCATTCCATTGTTACAAAAAAAATGCCGCCCGGCAAAGGCGGCATCCGATTTGCAGAAATTACTTGTTGCTGTTCTCGCACTTCTGGTTAGCCACGCCGCAGGAGGTCTTGCAAGCAGACTGGCAAGAAGTCTGGCACTCGCCGCAGCCACCGGTCACGACGCTCTTGGTCAGGTCACGAGTAGCGATAGTCTTAATACGTTCCATAGTTGAAAACCTCTCTAGCTCTCAAAATTTTTCATCGCGCCGGGCAAAGCCCAGTACGCATTTATCTTTAATATGAATATCACGCAAAGCGCCTTTTGTCAAGATTTTTTTTGCCGCTAACCTGTTTTACCTGCCCATGGGCTGATATTTCGTCGGGACGGTATGCCCCAGCTCCCGGGCGCGTGCCAGTAAGTACCGGTAGCGGCACAAAAGCGCCTGCCGCTCGTAAATGCGCTGCTCGATCAGGTCTGTATCTACCTCCAGATCAAACATCATCTCATTGCGCCGCAGGCAGAACAGACATTCCTTCAGCTCTTCTTCCAGTTCGGGTGGTAGCGCTCGTGCTCGGACATATCCCGCGGGACGCGGGCGAAAAAGCGGGTCTGGGCGTTCCACCAGGCATGTGGTTCGTTCCGGCATAGGCATCCTCCTTCTGGTACTTTTGCAAGGTTTTGTACCTTCCAGTATATGAAGCAGAACCTGCAGAATATGCCAGCTTTCCGGTAAAGGATTATCCCGCTGCTGCGCATTTTCCAAAAAGTTTGCAACTTTTTCAAAATCACGCTTGACAACTCCGGGCTTTTCCCGTATAATAGCACACGTTGAGCGGCTCACCCGCGAAACGCAATCAGAATATTGGGGATTTGCATAGTGGTAGTGCGGTAGACTCTGACTCTACTTGTGGGAGTTCGATTCTCTCATCCCCAACCAAAAAAGCCATCCGGTTTTATGCCGGATGGTTTTTTTGTTCTATATCGTTATACAAAAACAGCGTACCGTCTTTGCGACGGTACGCCCATTTTCTCAGTTATTACAGAATGCTGATGCGGCCTGCGCCGTAGGGATTCTCGTAATCCAGCAGATAGCCGGGTAATCGGCCAGCGGGCTGTTTGCGGTGGTCAGATGCGGCAGACCCCTGCATCTACACCGCCAAAGGTCATAGCGTAGGTAGACATCACACAGATAATCCTCGGACACATAGTCCTTGATCAGCTCTGCGCCGTCAAACATGGCAAAAGCCATCGCCCAGATTACGCAGGGTGTAGTTCATGCCGGCCAGTGCGTAGGTCTTTGCTCTCGTCCAGCGGTTCATAAGTACCGGAAGCCTTATCGTAGATCTTCACGTTCTGCACGCGCGGAGTGCCGGTGGCGCTGCCGATCCAGACGTTCTTCTCGTCGGTCTGCACAGTGTTGGGGATATCGGTGTGGATCTCGTAGGTAGCACCGGCCACCTGCAGGAAGCCACCGTTCTCCTTTTCCGTTCCGGCAAAGCGAGCTGCAAATCCAATGTGCGTCCTGGATCTGCTTGCCGGTAACCGACATCAGGCAGGCCACGTTGCCGAAGGGGCTGACCTGCTTGCAGGTCTTGAAGGTCAGTCGCCTGCGGGCACATCGGTACGGATGCCGCCGCCGTTCATGATAGCCACATCGCAGTGCAGCTTTTCCACCTCGTTGAAGTAGGGTAGATGCCGTCGGCCACGAAGTCGCCGAGGTTCGTCTCTGCCATGCGGATGCGGCGCTTGCCAGTCTCGGGGTCGGAGATGTAGAAGTTCGTATCGGCAGCAGCGATCTTCTCACCCAGCATGTCGTCCACAGAAGCGACCCATGCGTTCTGGATATCGGCAACGGCACTGTCCATGCCCTTCGTAAGTGGAGATCAGTTTGGTGGCAATGGAGCCGTCAGCCTTGATGGTCATTTCGCCAACATTTGCAAAATAAGAGCCGGTCTGGGTCAGGGTGCCGGCCTTGCCGGAGGCATCGGGCACCTGCTTGTTCTCCATTACGGTATGGAGTGGCCGTCGATAAAGGCATCGAAGCCGGAGGTGGTGCTCGATGACTTCCTCACTGGTCCAGGGCGAAGAGGAAGGGTCAACGCCCAGATGGCCCAGACCGATGACCACATAGTCGCCAGAAGCTTTGCCTTATCAATGGCCTTCTGCACGGCGTCATAGAGCTTTTTGCCGTCCTCGCCGCCCTGAATATCGTAGATGTACTTGCGCTCTGCCTTATCCATAAAGTAGGCCGGGGTGGACTTGGTAAAGGTCTCGGGGGTGGTCATGCCCACAAAGGCAATGCGTCGGCCGCCGATGCACGAAGTATTTGACATCCGGCAGAACGCGCAGCGTAGTGCGCAGGTCTACCCAGTTACAGGACAGGTACGGGAAATCGGCTTCCTTCATGATGGCCTTGGCACGGTCCATGCCGTAGTCGAACTCGTGGTTGCCGGGGGGCGACATCGTAACCGGCAGCGTTCATCAGCTTGATGATGGAGGCACCTTCGTCCATGGAGCCATATAGGCGGTGACCCTGAATATGGTCGCCCGCATCTACCAGCAGGACATCCTTGCCTGCATCCTGATAGCTCTGCTTCACAGGTCTGCGATGGCAGCATAGGTCAGCTTGGGACTCTTTGTCGATGTAGGTATGGACATCGTTGGTGTACAGGATGGTAATGTCCAAACTTGCCGGGTCAGCAGGCCGACGCAGCAGGCGCACCGATGGCCATGGATGCAGCGGCAGCGGTCACACCTGCGGCCTTTCAGGAAGCTGCGACGGGAGATAAGCTGTTTCACATGGGAAAACGACCTCCTCTTAATCTCTTTTGGTTTTATCGGGCATTTGGGCAGGCTCTTCCCTCCTGCCCTTTCAATAGTTCTAGCATAGCACAGAACGCCGCCGCAAACAAGCCAAAATCATTCTTTTTGGCACAAATTATTTTCACGTTCCGCTTTATTTTGACGCATATTGTACCATTTTTTTGAAAACACAAAAAAGACCTCCCTGTGCCCTGTCGCAGAGCAGCGGAGAGGTTTTTTGGGGTGTTGAAAATGAATTGCAAACATCGGACGAGGGAAATATCAGATGGCGTTATATTCCTTGAGGAATTTCTCAAGGTCGGTACCCTCGATCTTTTCAAAGCTTCCTTCATAGCAAGGCGCGGGATGAGCGGCAGATCCATGTCGGTGATCTTCTTGCCGTCGCGCAGCTTCACGGTGGCATCGATCAGAGCGCGCACATCGCTAGGTGCTGCCCAGACCTCGGCACACCGCGGTCGATGTCCAGCAGGGTGTACACAGCTTCCCATACCGGTGCGCATGGGTATTCGGTGGTGAAGATGGTGTCGCGGACCGTCTCGGCAAACTGACCATGAAGGCAAAGTTGACAGCGCCCTTTGGTACGATGTCAGGACGGTCGCCCATTGCACGCGGCATAAAGAATGCATCGATATACGGCATCATGACCGGGATGGTGTTGGCACTGTGCTCGGCCAGCTCTTCGATCTGATCCTCGGCACACCCAATGTGGTACAGCCATTCCATGCAGAGTTTCCTTGCCGGTGCAGTCGCGCATCGCTTTCTTGACGTAGTTGCCGGGCTTATCACTGAACAGGCCGTAGACCCAGACGCACAGCTGGTTCTTAGGCTGGTCTCGGAACTGCTGCTGACGGTTGAAGGTCCAGCTCAACAGCCAGTTGGAGTCCTTGACGGTGACGATACCGCCGGTGACGGTGTGGCCGCTGAACGGGTCACGCTTGCAAATCTTCTGGATATACTGCGGGATCTTGTCGTCCAAGGTGGTAATGGTGGCGCTCTTTCCCAGTTGGAATGTTTCGGGGTCGTAGCAGAATTTATCAGGATTGCCAAAGGAAAGGGTCCTGCGCAGCGATTCTGCTGCCACAGGTCCCAGCCGTTGCCCCGGCTTTGATGGTGGGATCAAAGCCTGCTGCCTTGTCCTGTGCGCCCATCGTGCAGCTTTCCACACAGCCGCCGTTGGTGATGAACAGCAGATCATTTTCAGTCAGGCCGATGGTGCTGGTCTCCCCGCATGCTCCACAGGTGATGGTTTGGCCTGCTTGCGGTTTGCCATTGATATCAAATTTCACGTCCACGACCTTGGTCTCATAGTGGAACTGCACGCCGTGGTCCTTCAGGTAAGTGACCATGGGCAGGATGATCGATTCATACTGGTTGTAGCGGGTAAAGCGCAGGGCGGTGAAATCCGGCAGACCGCCGATATGGTGGATATAACGCTTGAGGTAGAGCTTCATTTCAGAGCACTGTGCCAGTTTTCAAAGGCAAACATGGTGCGCCAGTACAGCCAGAAGTTGGAGTTCAGCACTTCATCATCAAAGAAATCGGTGATCTTCTTATCCTGCAGCTGCTCGTTGGGGTGAAGAAGAGCTTCATGATCTCCATAGCACCCTTATCAGACAGGCCCGAACTTGCCATCGGTGTGGGCATCCTCGCCGCGGTTGACGGTAGCACGGCACAGTGAATAGTTGGGGTCTTCAGCTTGTTCAGCCAGTAGTACTCATCAGCACACTGGCACCCTCGGTCTCAAAACAGAATAAAACTGGCAGATCCCGCACGATCCCTTGATTAACGCACCGCGTCGCAGCAAATGTCTTTCTCAAGCTATGCAACCGCCAACTGAATAACATGCAATCGAGGTGCAGCCAGACCGGAACCAATGATATGGTTATGATCGACACCACCGGCTTTTTGAGGTTACCAAATGGCGCTGCCAGATTGCCACTGGATAATGCAAAACTTCTCTACTTTTTTCATGCACCGGCGTCCTTTTTATACAATCATTCTGTTTTGCTTTCGGAATACATTACAAATTGGGCAAAAAATTTTCAAATGAAGCGATGGGGAGTCGAGTTCAGTGTGGTGTCTCCGGGTGCGAGCAGCATTCCAGGCTAGCGCATTGGTAGCTTCATGGTTCTGCCGGTCCC
>VOFK01001557.1_pt1 | contig 19410 bp, 22 predicted proteins | sample 5384121 | NCBI WGS metagenome assembly VOFK01 (sample SAMN12384730, study PRJNA508395) | human gut metagenome | isolation source: healthy gut J | host: Homo sapiens
GTTACGTATTGCTTCGGTTTTGTCTGATGCGGCCTTTCTTATTTATTATCGTGGTTGTCCTATGTTATTGCAGGAATCAGCGTTGTTCAGCGTTCCAGCATTTCCTCGATATACTTTGTATTGCTGGAGACGCGGAACTTTTGTGTTGTCCACCCACCCTTTCCTTTTGTGCCAGCCAGTCATGGAATAGTCTTTGCGGGCAACAATCACTCCAGAGGTTGCAGGGCAATGTTCTTCTGTCGTTTTGCTTCATAATCGGAATTCACTTCTTTCAGTGTATCATCCAGTATTTTGGCAAAGCCTCTATACTGTCCGGTGCCTGCGGCCAAACCCTCAATCAAATCTCATTGATGACGGCGCCAGCGCGGCAACAGCGGAGATTCCCGTATGGAACGGTCGTCGTTTGTATTTCAGCCAAAGACGTCCGCCGATACGGAATTCGATCAGCGCGAGAAGAAGTCCTCCGGCGAGTACGGCCAGCCATGCGGCGCGACTCATCGTGGCGGGAAGTATGACGGCCGTCGAGACGGCGCACCCCCAGCCGAGTGCATAAGGAATGGTGCAGCGTAGCAGGATATTGGGGCGCAGCCATAGACGACGCGATCGCAGAATGCGTGCAACCGTTTTGCGCATACACATATGATCCATGCAGCGGCGCAAAGAGACAACGGAGCGAGAAATCCTGCGTAGGGCCCCGGGTTGAAGAGGGTTCCCGTGATCCGGAACATTCCGTGGTTCGAATAGGTGAGTCCGTAGACCTGGCGGAAGCCGATCCATGCTTCATGGATTCCGAACAGAAACAGCAGTGTCAGCAGGAGTGCCGTGTAGTAGCGATCGGACGATAGGAGAATCCGCAAGGCGATGTAGAGCATGGCGGATTGCGCCAGTTCGTCATAGCGGATATCGACGGTCGGCTCGGAGACGATTGCATGCCGGAACCAGATCCATGCGAAGAGTGCGGCGGCCAACAGGTCGGCCGCATGGATCCCTGATCCCCTGCGTCGGAGGAGAAGGGCGATTGCCGCCAGAAGAAGCAGGGCTTCGGTCGCGTATAATGTGACGAGCGTATTTTCGTCGAGCGTCTGCATGGGCATGTCGAGCGCGCTTCCCAGCAGGTATCCGCAGGCGACGGCGAAAAGTGCGGATAGCAGAAGACGGAGCAATATCGGCAGGGATCGTTTCATTCGTTCATCGGGAGTTACGGCGCATGGGCAGGAAGATGGGAAGGTAGATCAGCAGCGCGATGACGGAGAAAAACGTCCCGCTGATCGCAGCGATGGCGAATGCGAACCAGAATACCTCTTCGGGGCCGTCGTACAGGAATGGAGCGAGTCCCAGGATCGTCGAGAGGATCGTCAGCGAGATCGGGACGATTTTGTGGTTGAAAGCTTTCAGGTAGAGTGCAATACCCCGCTTGCCGGAAATCGCGGCGCATGTATCCTCCTCGTTGATAAGATAGATGCCGGCATTGACGACGATGCCGCACAGCAGGACGAATGCCGCGAAGCCGCCTTGGTCGAAGATGAAGTCCGACCAGCCGAAAGGAGAGGAAAAACACCGATGAACGATATGGGGATCATCAGAATGATGACCAGCGGTTTGCGTAGCGACTCGAAGAGGATGGTGCACATCGTGTAGATAATGGCTACCACCAGGAGAATGAGCCATGCCTGTTGTTGTTTTTTTCCTTCCGGCCGAAGTTGTGGGAAGGGGAGTCGGCCCGGAATCCGATCGGCAGAATCTCGTCGTTGAGTTGCCGCACGGTGCGTTCGATCAGTCGTTTCCCGAGTTCGTAGGAGCCGATGAAATCGAATCCTACCAGTATTTCGTAGGATTGTTTGGAGCGGCGGATCGAGATTCCTGTCCGGTGCTTTTCGATGGTGCCGACGGTCGAGAGTTTGGTTCTGAGCGAATCGATGCCGACTTGTGCGTTGGCGATATGCCAGCGGTCGAACCGGTCGCGGTCGCCGGATTCGAGAATTACCTGTTGCAATTCCTCTCCGTTGTAAACCGACGGAAGACGTGACTGATAAAGCATCGTGTTGAGGATCGTGTAGTAGTCGGAGACGTCGAGTCCTGCGGCTGCGATTCGTTCGTCGTCGTAGCGGATCGTGAATTCGTTGTGGGGGAGTGTCCATGCGTCGCCGTCCATGATCTCCGGTTCGGAGACGCGGCGGTTCGTAGACAGGGAGTCGATGAGTCGGTCGGCGTAAGCGGCCAGCTGATCGTAGTTGTAGCCTCGCAGGCGTATCTGATTGCTGCGGTAGGAGCTGACGATGTTGTTGTTGAACGAATTGTCGTCGATGCCCCAGACGCGCCATGTCGCTCCGCCGAAATTGATCGCTGCGCTCGTCAGCTCCTGTTTGAGCATCGACGGGAATCCGCTGTTTTCGTATTCGGGCTTGAACGTGATCTCGATGCGGGCATTGTCGTAGGAGGTGATGCGGGTGCGGAACATATCCACCTCGTCGAATTGGCAGATGTAGTTCTCCATGTGGCGTACGACGTCGTTGAGTTGCTGGACGGTACATCCTTCGGCCATGCCGGCGTTGACGTAGAGCACCTTCTGTTCCGGTTCCCTGAAATTGTTGTAGCGACTCGTGGCAGTATGGAAGAGGTGGAGCGACGAGCCGAGGAACTTGTCGAGGAGACTGCGATGCTCGGTCATGAAACGTCCTTCCATGATCTTGTTGTAGAGTTCCGTACCTCTGCCGGGCGTCTCTCCCTTTTCGGGTTCGATCTTTTCCGGCAACAGGAACGTGGGGATGCCGAATCCCCAGATCAAGGCCACGATGAACAACCAGCGGTGGCGCCGGCCCCAGCCGATAAACCGGGCGTAGGCCCGCGAGACGCGGACGGTCAGTCTGCGCCGTTTGACCGAGGAGACCGTCATGCTGCGTTTGAGCGGGAACTTGTCGAGCAGCGCCGGTATGAAGAGCAGCGCCACGATCAGCGAAACGACGAGGTTGATGACGATTACCAGCGAGAAATCGGTCAAGGGTTGGCCTGTTGTTTTTCGGGGAGCAACCAGACGATCCCCCAATGCTCCGATCGTGGTGAGCAGCGCCCCGAGGATCGAGACGAAGACGCGCCGGTTGCGATAATAGCTGTAATGGTCGACCATGATGATCGAAGAGTCGATGATAATGCCCAGCGACACGGTGATACCGGCCAGCGTGTAGATGTGGATGTCCAGATTCAGGAGGTTGTAGAAGACGACTGCCACGAGGATATTGACTGCGAGCGTGACGGCGATGATGAGCAGGTAGTTGAAATCCCGGCTGACGAGGTAGACGAACAGCATCAGGATCGCTACGCAGAGAAGCGTGCGGAGATAGATTTTGTGCAATTCGCCCGAAACGTATTCCGCTGCGTCGTAGGTGAGCGTCGCGGAGATGCCCGGCGGGAAGGCGGCTTGCAGGCGTTGCATCTCCTCTTTGACGTTTTCTGCCACCCGCAACATATTGGTGGAGGCTTCGCAGCCGATGGAGAGGGAGATCGTGTTGAGTCCGTTGATGCGGAAATAGGTTGAGGGCGGTGCCTCGCACCAACGGGCCGTCGCAAAATCGCGCAGGTGATAGATGCGCCCGTTGCGTCGGGCGATCGGGATGTCGCCGAAATTCAGCGACGCACGGTTGCGCAGTTTCAGTACGATGCTGCGATCCGTCCCGTCGGCGTGAGGCAGTGTCGTGAGACCGATGACGTCGCTGCGGAAATAGTCGCGGAATGCCGCAGCGAGATCCGCAGCCGAGATGCCGTTGACTTCCATGGCCTTGGGATCGAAGGTAATGACCCATTCGAACGGTGTCACGCCCGACAGCGAGACTTTCCCGACGCCTTCGGTCTGGGACAACGGGGTCGACATGTGGGCTTCGACATACTCTTCGATGCGTCGGGAGGGAAGATCGGCCTTGATCGTATAAACCAGCATGTCCGACTCCCTGGTGCCTCCCGTGGCGATGGAGATGGCCGGGTAGCTGACCTCTTCCGGCAGCTTAGGGTAGAGGTTCCGGATCGCCGACGCCACTTCGAACCGGGCTGCTGCCATTTCCGTCCCCTTTGCGGAAACGAATGGTGACGCGACCGCTTCCTTTGGACGAGCGTGACGAGACGCTTTCGCTGCCCGTGATCGCCGAAAGGGCTCCCTCGATGCGGGAAGTGACGCTCTGTTCGATCGCGCGCCGAGGCGTCGGGCCACGTGAAGCGAGACGTCGATTTTCCGTTCGACGGGAGAGGGGGTATACTGCACGTTGAGCATCGGCAGCATCGCCACGCCGATCACGGCCAGCGCCGCCATGATGAGCAGCACCGAGAAGGCAGGGATGCCGCGTTGCGAACGGTTTATGTCGAAACGGTTCGTCATCGGCGGGGTTTGTAAATCTCATAATAGGCCAGGGGGATGAAGAACACGCTGACGAGCGTACCTACCGTCATGCCGCTGATAATGACCAGCGACATCGGGAATTGCAGGTCCGATCCCATATCGCCGCGGGCGAGGAAGGGGAGCACGGCCAGAATCGTGGTGAGAGAGGTCATTACGATGGCTTTCAGACGGCGTTGTCCGGCTTCCAGAATGGCATGTTTGAGCGAGACCCCCTGACGGCGCAAGGTGTTGATCGTGTCGATTTTGAGAATCGAATCGTTGATGACGATACCGCAGACGACGATAAGGCCGATCATCGACATCAGGTTGAGCGATACCCCGAAGAACCACAGGACGATCAGCGCACCGAAAAGGTCGATGACAATCTCCGAGAGGATGATCCACGGCTGGACGAGCGATTCGAATTGTGCGGCGAGGATGAAGAAGAGCAGCAGCAGCGCGACGATCAGTACGCCGACGAGTTGTCCGACCATGTTGCGGTTGGAGAAATAACTGCCGCTGAAACTTACTTCGAAACGATCGTCGTCGGCTACGCAACGCCTGATCGTCGCCATGACAGCGGGGATATCTTTTGGTCGAGGGTGTCAGGTCGAGCGGGTAGTAATCTCCTTCTGCGCCTGCGACGATCTGTTTGAGATCCGTGTCCATGGTTTGACGCATCAGAATGCCGACAGGAATTTCGGTCTCGGCAGAACGGATGAAGGTCTTGCCGAGCAGATCGTCGAGGTCACGCAGGTTGTTGCCGATCACCACGGGAAGAGACTCGTCTCCGGTCGTGATTGTGAAGAGCGTGTTTTCGTTCAGTGCATTGCGCAACGTGGTGATGAGGTCGGCGTAGGAAATACCGTAAAGCGCCATTTGCTCGGGGCGCGCCACATAAAGAATATCCTCCTGCAAAGCGACAGGGGAAATCGGTTGGTCGGGTAATGCGGCGCGGATGCGATCGATGAGCGATTGCAGTTGTTCGGGGTCTGCAGCCCGTCCGGAGGTCGAGCGCAGACGTGCCGTGAGACGAGCTTCGCGCTCGGCAAAGATCATGTCGAAGATGTTGCCCGAAACTCCGAATGAACAGAGTGCTTCGGGGGCGTGTTCAGCTATGTAATTCCTGATGGTGCGTTGAACGGGGGCGACATCTGCCGCATCATGGCATTTCAGATAGACGACCGCTTCGGTTACGCTGGTTTCGTCCGTGTGCGAGAGTACGAACTGTTGGACACCTGCCATGACAGTCGATTGATCGATGTGCTCTTCGACTGCGGCGACGAGGGCCTTCGTGCGGCGGCTGTTCTCCTCGGCTGAGATGCGGTCGTTCCAGTCTATGCGGACCAGCATGTCGCTGTAGGTCATTTTCGGCAGCCGCTCTTTGTCGATCTCCGTGAAGAGGAAGATCAATCCTGCGAAGGAGACGGCGTAGATGCCCCACATCAATGCCCGATGCCGGAAAAACCAGACGAGAATGCGTTCGTAGCGCTTCGTGATCCGATCGAACGAAAATCTGTCGAGCCATGGCGTGGGACGGAAGGTCGGTTGATTGCGGTACCACCAGCGGTAGTAGACCGGCAGTAGGGTAATCGTGGTTCCATAGGCGACGAAGAGGGTGATCGCCACTGCCATGGCTTGGTCGTAGAAGAGCGCTCCCGCCATGCCGTTGATGAAGATCAGCGGCACGAAGACGGCGCAGGTGGTGAGAATCGACGAAAGCATCGGTGCGACTACTTCCTGCGTTCCCCGCAGCACAGCCTTTTTGAGCGTCTCCCCGCGCAGCCAGCGTGCCGTGATATTGTCCACGACGATGATCGAGTTGTCGACCATCATGCCGATGCCCAGAACCAGTCCCGACAACGAGATGATGTTGATCGAGATGCGAAGCAGATAGAAGACCAGTATCGAGACGATGAGTGTGACGGGGATCGTCAGGATAACCAGCAGCGGCGACTTGATGTCGCGCATGAAAAAGAGAATGATGAGGCAGGCGAGCAGTGCGCCCGAAATAATGTTGCTGACCAAATTATTGATCGAGTAGTCGAGCAACTCGGTCTGATCCCGAGTGACGGTGAATTCCACGTCGTGGTAGTCGTGTCGGAACTGGTCGAGTTGTTTCTGAATCTCCTCTTTGAGTTTCGACATGCGGGCATCGGACTGTTTGATCACGGCCAGCGAGACGGCGCTGCGCCCGTCCGAGGAGATCATGCCCTGTCGTTTGCGGGGATGTTCGATCACACGCGCCAGTTCTTTGAGCCGAAACAGCCGGCCGTTGATTTTGAGGAAGATGTTCTCGACATCGTTCTTTCCGCTTACTGCCGACCGGAACTTGACGTTGTACTGGTATTCGCCGTCGCGTATGGTGAGGCTACCGAGCGAGACATCCGCTCGTTTGAGAGCCTGCTCGATATCGTTCATCGTGATACCGGCTTGTCGGAGTTTGGTCTCGTCGGGCAGCACGAGCAGTTCGGACGAGACGCACCCCGCTCAGGTCGACCATGGCCACTTCGGGGAGCTGCTCGATGCGTTTGGTGATGACTTGGGCGGCGAAGCGGCTCAGCGCGGAAAACTCCTCGGATACGGGGAACAGTTCGTCCCGCTCGGTGGCAGGGTGTTCGTCGCGCAGGGTGAGATTGATGTAGAAAGCGGGAATGTCGGTTGCACTCGCCTTGATGACCTTCGGGCGTTCCAGGTCGCGCGGCAGCGAGGAGACGGAGCGGTCGATTTTCTCATTGACTTCGATGAAGAGGTAGTCGATATTGCTTCCCTGTTCGAACGTCAGACGGATGATGCCGTTTCTTCTTGCGCGCTTCGCTGCGCAGATCCACCAGTTGCGACGACTGAATGAGTTGTTGACGCAACGGTGTGATGACCGTTTCGTTGAGCTGGCGTGCCGAGATACCTTGCGCGGGAATCTGGATCGTGATATAGGGTGCATCGACGTCGGGCACGAGCGAGATCGGCAATAACCGGCTGCTTACGATACCGAGTATGACCAATACGATCGTGGTCATCGTCACGGCGATGGGACGGTCGAGGAGTCTGCGTAGCATGACGGTCTTCGTTTAGCGGTTGTCAGTGAGCGTTACCTCCGAACCGTCGGCGAGGTTCAGATTCCCCGATACGATGATCAGGTCTCCCGGATCGAGCTCGGCGGAGCGATCGCGATTGGCTTCGACGACGTACTCGCGGCTGTTGGCCAGCGAAGTATGGACGTATGTCCATTGTGCCCGTCCCTCTTTGTAGCGGAACAGCACTTCCAGATTGTCCCGGATGACGACAGCGCTTTTTGGGGACGACGAGTTGTCCTGCGATTTTCTGGCGTACGGCCACGCGGACATTCATGCCGTCGGTCAGCGTCCCGTCGTTGGCGACCTCGGCGTCGACCTGCACTTGTCCGTGTTCGTCGATCGACGGGTTGATCGCAATGATGCGTCCCTTCACTTCTTTGCGCAGATCGGCGAACGGCGTGATTGTAACCTCCTGCCCCCGGCGGAGCTGTCCGTACTCGGATTCGAGGACGGTGAAGCGGACGTTGAGGCGCCGGTCGTCGAGCAACGTACAGAATTCGCCCTTGGCATTTTCATAGAGATGTTGCTGCACATTCGCGACCTTACCGGAAAAATGGTGCGCATAACGAGCATTGTTCGAGATTTCTGCGAGCGCTTTGCAGCGACGCCAAGGCATCGGCATAGCCCGAACGGATGCGTGCCAGTCGCAATACCTCGACCGGAACGTTGATCGTATCGCCGACGGGATAGCCCAGACCGACGAGCACGTCGTAGAATTCCAGCCGGCTCTTGTCGAGCGCCAATTGCGATTTGTGCAGCTGGACGGCGTATTCGGTCGTATCGATTCTGGCGATTACCGCTCCCCGATTCACTCCCTCGCCGTTCCCTGCATGAATGGCGACGATCGTCCCCGTGACAGGAAACGACAGCGTACTGCGTTTGGCGGCGATCAAACGGCCGTTGCTGATGAGTTCGCGGACGAAATCGCGGCGGCGCAGCGTATCGACGGTCACTTCGTTGCGTTCGATGCGGTGTTGCATGGTGGTCGGCCGATGCGGAGGTTTTCTCCTTCGGAGGATTGCCGCAGCCGGCCTAAGGGCGATGCAAATCAAGCGGAAGCAGAGATTGTTTCATGGCAAAAAAGGGTTATTCGGCGATGAGTTTATCGAATTCGACGTTGATATCGGTGTGCGAAATGAAGTCGTAGAGCGTTTTGCGGCGCAGCGAGTAGTAGTAGTTCCAGAAGGCGGCCATAGCCGAGACGTAGGTCTGGTTGGCTTCGTCCTTTTCGGTCTGTGCCGTATTCATCTCGGTGACCGAAATCGTGCCACGCCGGAAATTCTCCATGGCGATCGCATAGCGACGGTCGGCGACTTCGCGCGCTTTGCGGGCTACGGCGCATTGGTTGCGTTGATTGTAGAATTGTTCGATGAGCGTGTAGACGGCGTGCCGGTAGTCGATCTGGTCCTGCTCGATCTGGTTGTGGAGCATTTCGGCCTTGGCCTTGGCCATGCGCACGCGCCCTTTGCCCATTCCCCAGTCGAAGATCGGGATAGAGAACTGCAACCCGACGACCTCCTGATCCAGCAGGTTGAGTAGGCCGTGCGGAAGTCGTCGCCGGTTTGCGAAAGACCGAAGCGGGCGTTGATCGTGGCCGATGCGCCCCGTTCGGACTTCGCCTGCGCGATCGCGGCTTCGGCATTGAGCTGCCGGATCTGGTTGTCGATCTCGAACGAGGAGTTGGCCAGCGCCTTGTCCAGCACGGTGGCGTAGTCGATCTCGATCGGCGGAATCCGGTCGTCGAGCAGCGGTTCGATTTCGGTCGTTTCGCTGAACCGCAGATACGAGTTCAACTTCATTTGGGATTCGCGGGCCGCCAACGCCGTATCATTGATCGACAGGCTGTCGTTGAGCATCCGCAGTTGGAGTTGCAGCAGCTCGTCCTTGGTGACGCTGCCCAGTTCGAGCCGTTGTTCGGCGATGGCGTAGAGGGATTTGGTGTTGCTGTAATTCTTGACGGCGATCGTGTGCTTGGTCTTGCTGAGCAGCAGGTTGAAATAGTAGGTCACCGCCTGTATCGTGATGTCCTCCATCGCTTCGATGTACGTGCGTTTGGCCAGTTCGTACTCCTTGGGGGGCGATCTTCTTGTCCCATTTGAACTGATTGTAGGCGAAGAGAGGTTGGGTGTAGGAGAGCGTGATCGGCTGAGAATAGTAGGATTTCGAATCCTTCGGCGCGAACTGGTCGAGCCGGTTGAGCGACGAGTAGAGCCGCAGCGTACCGCCCGTCAACGCGATATTTTGCTTGATCGACAGTCCGAGCGTGTTCTGGAGATTGTAGTTCTCCATGTAGCGCATCTCCCCCGTGTCGTAATCCTGCAACAGCCGCAGCGAGCGATCGAAACTCAACACTTCGCCCGTCAGGTTCAGCGACGGCAGCCGGCTGGCGCGGTAGGAGCGGTAGGACCAGTAGGATGAAAGGAAGGTATACTTTGCCACCATGGCGGCGATTGATTGCGTCTGTGCCGCGTAGATCGCTTCGTCGAGTGTCAGATGCGAAGCCTGCTGTGGACGGGTGGGTGATATCCATGCTGCCGAATCCCGCCGGACGGGAAGTTCGGTCGTCGGCGTCGTTTGGGCCGCTGCCGGCAGCAATGCGTATAAACCGGCTATCAGACAAATTCCGCGTTTTGCAAGATCGGATTTCATAGAGGCAGGATAAATTATATTGCTAAGTTAGCATTTTGTTCCGGATAATCAAAGGTTTTTCATTGTTTTTCGACCTCATGTTCTGAGGATTCCGGTACGACGACTCCTTCGATAAGGAACGATACGGGATGTTTGGCAGCACTGTGGCGTACGGCGATCTTCTTGAAGAATGCGCCCTCCTGTTCTGCGGTGAATGCGATGCGGAGTTCGGCTGAGTCGTGCGGCGGGATCGGCTTTTTCGGCCACTCGACCTTCGTGCAGCCGCAGGCCGTCGTCACCTCCATCAGGACGAGCGGCTGCTTCGAGGTGTTGGTCGCACGCAGGGAGACGTGGCGCGTAGTACCGAGCCGCACTTCTCCCAGCGACAGTATCGAGCGTTCGAACCTCAGCGCATCGTCTGTTTCGACGTCGGGGCTCTCCAAGTCTACGGTCTGCTCTAATGCCGCGAGGTTTTCGTCCGCCAGCCCAGCGGAGGGTTTCGGCGGCCCGCCGCAGGCGAATAGGAGCAGTGAGAGAATTGCGAGAAGATATTTGTTCCTCATGAGATTAAAGGTTCCAGAAACATATCTTTTCGTGTTGTAATCTAACCCGTCTGGGTGTGTCACCGGAGTTAAATCGGACGATACGACTGGTAGTTACAACACGAAAAGTTTTACAGTGTTTCTAATATTTTCTAAAGTTTAGATTGGATTAGCAATTGCATTGAGTAGCATTTCTGCATGTGCATATACATTCATCATTCTCTAGTCTAAGAGAAGGACCGCTGCCTATTGGGTACTCGTTCTCATCATCAGCTAAAGCTTCGATATTAGTATTAATAATTGCTGATAATTCTTCTTTGAATAACAGTTGTAAAGTATTCGATACAGATGCAATCATAATTGCTGAAAGTAGAATAATACTTCCAATGATTAATTTTCTTTTCATATTAAATAATTTCTAAAATTTCAGTAAAAGTGCCCATGCCTTATCGCTTGCTAATGGATTCCCGACATAGACTATTTTTTGTTTTGTTTATTTAGTAAAAAGTATGAAATTTAGAATCCTTAGGAATAAAAAAGAATTTTTTCGAATAAAATCTTTGTTTATGTCAATGTATGCAATTGTTTTTTTATTGAATTGTTATTCAAAAGGGGTGTTAAGTTAAGATAATGTTCGTCATCATTTATTGAAAATATTGGTATAATTGATAAATTTGGAGATTGGTATATATTGATGATGTTGTTTAGATTAGCAATATTGCAGGAGGTGCATTCATTTCCATCATAGTAATAGATTAGAATGGCATTAGAATCTCTTCGAGATGCCAAAGGACCGTCATTAGTAAGTGATTGTAAATTAGATGGGAATTTTATTTCTTTCCCCTAACATTTGCTTTAAGATTATATTGGATCTGATTTTTTTTACATCCAGAAAATAGCGTAAAACAAGCGATAATGATGATGATAAATTTCCTTCTCATAATACTAATGAATGTTGTATAAATAGATCGTATAAGTCTCATCGTCACGGTTGGGGTGTTGTTCTAATTCATACGCAAGGAGATATCCCGATCCGGCACCGCAAAAACTGGATAAAAGGAACAGCTTTTGCTCTTATCTTTGTGAAAAATAGTAATTTTACGAGAATCCATGTCCATGTAAATTTGTCTCGATTCCTGATTGTCAAATAGCGTCCCGAACAAATTATGTTTGCTGATCGAGAAACAGCTTTTCAATGTCGTTTTGTCCTTAAACTTTTTTGAGTTTCGATTTTGTTCTCTATATTCAATCGCTCATCTTCTTTTTATGGTTCTTTGATCCGAAATCGAAATTTATGATTTCTTTTTAGTTCGCCGTCTGCCGAGTTCAATATGTGAGACATGATCGTCTATGGTTCGATGATAGATGATATTATCCTCAGTTTTTACAAATCGAGGCGAATCTACCCCAATAATTGTCGTCGATATTCCTTCCATATCGGGCGACCGTTTTTATTTTGTTGAAATTGCCGTCTGTGATAATCAACTCATCTCCGGCGTATTTCCGATTGTTCCATGAGGAGAGACCTAAAAGGAAATTACCATTATCCAAAATTTGGATAAGATCGATTTCGGCATGGAGATTATAGGTTGAAAGAAATTCGAAATCACGGGAATATTTGTTGATAATATCTCTTTGCCCGTCCACGATGAACACATTTTCCTCATTATCGATACAAAAATCGACGATGTCTAAATATTCTCCATGTCCTCGTCCGCGATGACTTAGTATTTGAATAGGATTCCCGAATTGGTCGTATTTGATGAGTTTGCGTGTAATATCGTCTAATACATATAAGTGGTCCCTTTCGAATTTTATAGAACCGATATTTGCCAAAGTTGTATTTTTTTATCGGTTGATTTTTAAAGAAACTCTTTTTCGCATCAGAAAAGAGTTTCCGACAATCTTTGTGCATTTCGATCTTCTACTTTGTATGTAGGAATGTTGATTATTCGGGTTTGTGTGTTGTTATCATTGCTGGAAGAAGAGCAAGATACGGCGAAAATCAAAGAAAAACCGGCGCTAAAAAATAATAATCTGTTCATTCTCTTTGTTTTTAAAGGGCTGTCTAATCGGGAATAAATCAAAGATATAGCCTTGTTATTTCCCGTTAAACAGCCCCTGATTTAACTAATCACCATTGACATCCATGATCATCAAGACAGCTATTCTGATTCCGACATTTGCAAATGGCGTCATCACTTTTGGGCCCAGTACATCTCCCACTTTCCTCTCTTGCCAATGCCTCCACATTGGCATTGAGTAAATCGGAAACATTCGATTTTTCGTAAGCGGCCAATCCGGTTACGGCCGCGGCGGCCAGCAGCAGCATGGCACCTGCGAGAAGAAGTTTTTTCTTTATGATTTGAAAGTTTTATTAGTAATACATAAATAGGCCTTGCGGCTTTTTCCTGCTTTACTTATCGGAATGCCGTTTTCCTTTCTTCATTCAACCCTTCTCACGGAGTTATCCCGATGCTATAAAATTAAGTCGATTTTTCGAAAAATGCAACTGCTTTTTGTATAATTACGTTGTTAATTTTCTTTAAAATCAAGAGTTTACAACCCGTAGTCACCCTAAGACCTGCTTTTTGTTTTCGGTCTAATACCACTCGATCTCTCCGTTGCGATAGGTGAAGGGTCGGCTCTGCGTTCCGGTGGTTGTGCATTGGAGCAGCAGCAGCGCATCGTCGGGCACTCCGTCAAAATCGACATAGGTCCGAGCATCTGCCGTCTGGCGATCGATTTCCTGCCAATCACGGCCGTTCCAGAAGGAGAGCAAGTATTCGTATCCGGGATAGAGATTATTACCGTCGCTTCGCCGGAAGTAGACGATTTGGGCGATGTCGACGGGACGGCCGAAATCGAAACCTGCCCAGATGTCGTCTATTCCCCGTGCGCTGAAAAGAGTCAACGGATCGTCGTCATTGATAGCCGTAGCGAGGTTCACCTTGTTTTGGGGGTGTACTTCCCGTCCGCAGCGGATCAGATTTGCTTCGAGCCGCCGGCCCGAACGGTCGTAAAAGATCAGCTCGGCCATGTCGCACCGTCCCTCGTCGGAGGCGCACAGGCGCCAATACCGATAGGGCCGATTCGTCTGTACGGTCTGGTTGCCGGCCAGCGTAAGGCTGTCGCGCGGAAACTCCGCGACGTCGATCGTGCGATGAAAATCGGGGGTGTCGGAGGCTTGATGAGACCTCCGGTGATTTTTTCCCTGTTTTGATATACGAATTCATAAACGGGGTATTTGCGTGTGAGCCGGATCGTTCGGTAGCCCGTCGTATCGAGACGAAAAGGATTCATCCTGCCCCGATAATCGAGATAAAAGGGGCGACCGATCGCTTGAAACCCGTTTCGGTCGTATTGCACGGGCATATAACAGACGTTCCGACCCAGTTTTTCGAAATGCGCGGTCGATCCGCGGCGGCGTTCGCCACAGGCTACGGCGACCCATTCCTGATTGTTGAAGGTCGAAATATAGATATTGTCGCCGATGTCGATATCGTCGAAGAGCGGGACGTCGAGATCGTCGGTGCGCATGTATTCGTCGCTGACATCCCGAAAAAAAAGATGTATTGAAGCGACGAGGGAATCGTCTCTTTGCGGAAAAGCCGTTCGGCCAGTTCGGGATTCGGGCGGTAGGTCATGCGGTAGATCTTCGAGAAGGGACGGTTGAGGTGGGCATCCGGTTCGATGTCGAAGGGGGCGAACTGCTCGCTACGGTGGCGCATGTTGAGTACTGTCAGCCAGTAGTGGCCGTACTTGCGGTTGGCCCATTGCGGTGTGAAGTCGATCGCTACGGGGATTTCCTTTGCTTCGCATCGCCAGCAGGGGCAAGTGCAAGATTCCATGCAGGTGCCGAACGGGAGGGAACGCAATGTCGTCGCCCGGAAGATCGGATAGGAGGCGAGTTGTTTGGTGTAGCGGAGGAAATTGCCGCTCAACGCACGGTTGGTTTCCAATGCCGCCATGCGGGAGTTGTAACGATATTCCTTGCACTCCTTTTTCATTACGGTCGATGTTGCCTCTGCACAATTCTTCCAGAGCGGTTCGCCAATCGGTCATCGGCTGTTGTTCGATGCATTTATAGGGGAGGATGTATTCGCAGAACTCGTCGAAATCGAGGTGTGTCGCCCATTTGCCGTTTTTGCCAGAGATCGAACGCCTGTTCGATATTGCGAATCAGGTATTCGGCCGTCATCGTCCGCAGGTCGAAATTCAGCCGAAGCCGCGATTTGCTAGCGATCGTAAAAGCTCCGCCATGCTGCGCTTGAAGGTCTCCTTGTCTTTAAGGTGAGGAATCAGCGAATCGACGGCGTCGTAGTAGCGTTCGATCGCAGTATCGTAGGATTTGTGCAGCGGCATGTAGCGGATCAGATACACCGCAGCCCGAAGTTTCAGACTGTCGGCCTCGTCGTGTTTGTAGTATTCGATCACTTGTTCGAGTTGCTGACGGTTTTCTCCGGCGGCGGCGAGCGCTCTCCGGAATTCTTTCTGGTCGCTGTGGCAGGCGGCGAATAAGGATAGGCAAAATAGAATCGTAAGTTTTTTCACAACAGGCAAATCTGAATTAGTTCGTAGGTAGGTTCGTGACGATCCCTTCGATAAGGAACGATACGGGATGTTTGGCAGCACTGTGGCGTACGGCGATCTTCTTGAAGAATGCGCCCTCCTGCTCGGCGGTGAATGCGATGCGGAGTTCGACTGAGTCGTGCGGCAGGATCGGCTTTTTCGGCCACTCGACCTTCGTGCAGCCGCAGGCCGTCGTCACCTCCATCAGGACGAGCGGCTGCTCCGAAGCGTTGGTCGCACGCAGGGAGACGTGGCGCGTAGTACCGAGCCGCACTTCTCCCAGCGACAGTATCGAGTGTTCGAACCTCAGCGCATCGTCTGTTTCGACGTCGGGGCTCTCCAAGTCTACGGTCTGCTCCAACGCCGCGAGGTTTTCGTCCGCCGGGCCGGCGGAGGGTTTCGGCGGCCCGCCGCAGGCGATCAGGAGGATTGCGGCGAAGCAGGCCGCGGGAATTCTGTGTATCATGCGAATCTGTTCGGGATTGGTTATTCGGGGATATAGAGCCCGTCGTTGGCGAGCATATTGTCGAGCGTCTTTCGGAACAGTGACCACATGGCGTCGCTGGCCAGTGGGTTCCCGACCAGCACGACACGGTTGTTCCTGTCGAGCAGGAACGTATGGTAGCGCGAATCGGCAGGGATAGAATGGTTTATAGATCTAAAATCGTTATATTTATCAATAACCACGGGAAAATCAATGCCATGTGACTGTAAATTAGAAGTAAAGCTATAATATTGATTATTTAAACTAAAAGATAATTATTGGAGAAAATAATGTGTCGCAACCTGTTTTTTTATATATGTCATTATATTCTTTTAAATTATTTATTGCACAAGGGGAACATTCTATGTCAGAATAATACATGACTAATTTAATAGGTTTAATAGGAGCATTCTGGTGATAATGAGATTCGGCCTTTTCATTTCCCTCCATATTTCCATTCTTTCAGGGAACCGAATCGTACTATCATATATACATTTAATTTTTTGTTTCTCCTGATTGCAACTGCTAATAAATAACAAAAAATAATATGTATAATAAATATGCGATGTATCTCATATCGAAGTTCGTAAAAGCTTTTTGACTATATTCATTTTAATTCAATAATTCCAATTACTGGATTTCCGTTATTTTTTAGAACCGGTGCTAATGCTGGATCATAAATGGAGTCATTTTCATCGAAAATACTCGTGCAAGGTATTGCAACCGTAAAATTTGTTTTGCCATATGAATTCCATGATAAGTCTCCAATGGAGATTGGTGGCATTAGCTCACTAAATCGGATTGATTCGAACTGCGTTGCTGTTTCATTTTCCTTTGAGTAAATACACATTAAATATTTATCTGCGTCGCGATAAGTTAATAATATATTCTCCGGGATTCAGCATATATAGGTATCCCAATGCAATATTTTTCTTTGGTAATTTGGTTATTTATATCCATTATACTTGTAAATTTCTGAGTCCAGAAAGCTGAAGGTGGATTCTTTCCGCATAATGAAAATTCATAGACAGGTGATATCTCCATAGTTGAGTCTATTGCATAAACAGTGTTATTCATTGGCTCGTGAAATAACAAGCGATCTCCTATCATATAAAAATTCTTTTGATTTATAATATGTCGATAGTTCATTTCCGCTTTATTGATCGGACAAAAACTTGAGACTCGTTGAAGTGTTCGATTATCATAGATATGGAATTTATCCACATCGTCCTGATAAGCAGAAGTTAAAAAAGAAACTCATATTCTCCAAAAGGCCATAGAGAAGCAGGGAAAAAATCCAATCTACTTGTTTGTACAAACTCGTTGTTCGTGGTATATAATAGGATTTTTTTATTTTGATCTACAATATATAGATATTTGTCATCCACTGTAAAAATCCATAATATTATAATACTCTTCTGGACCTCGTCCTCGACGATTTAATGATTGCAAATAATGCCCATTTAAATCATACTGAAAAATAGTTCGACCATCGGAAATAAAAAGTGTCTCATTATGTAGATAAGTTTTTTTTTATGTTTCTATCGGATGCGATTCGATGTAATCTAATCCGATATATCTTATTTTGGAAAATAAATCTTCCGCTTTGATTTCATAGACCTTATTTTCTCGAATATACACCTTTACTGGGCCCCTCGTCTGTAATAGGGGTTGTTCGACAAGAACAACAAACTATCACAAAACAAATAATATAATTTCTCATATTTAAAAATATAGATTTAATCATTAAAATTAAGAGAGGACTTTTACTCTATTGGAGTCCTCTCTTTAAAATGTTAATTAACAGGACGGAACGCCTGATTCGTCACAATTTCTAACGTTGCCATTTCCGCAGCAATAAACCGTACCTGCCTCATTCGACCATAATGCACCGTTTTTATCATCTTCATTTCTTGCCAATGCCTCTACATTGGCATCCATGAGATCGGACATGTTCGATCTTTCGTAAGCGGCAAATCCGGTTACAGCAGCGGCCAGCAGCAGCGTGGCCTGCTAAAAACAGCTTTTTCTTCATAAGATTAAGAGTTTAAGTTGATAAATATATGGGCCTTGCGGCTTTTCTTTTGCTCTACTTATCGGAATGCCGATTTCCTTTACCACTCAACCCTTCTCACGGAGTTATCCCGATCCCGATGCTATAAAATTAAGTCGATTTTTCGAAAAATGCAACTGCTTTTTGTAAAAACGTGTTATTAAATTTATTTAAAATCAGCCGTTTACAACTTCTGGCTACTCCGATGTCGCGAGGTTTTCGTCCGCCGGGCCGGCGGAGGGTTTTCCGGCGGCCCGCCGCAAGCGATCAGGAGGATTGCGGCGAAGCAGGCCGCGGGAATCCGGTGTATCATGGCGAATCTGTTCGGGATCGGTTATTCGGGGATATAGAGCCCGTCGTTGGCGAGCATGTTGTCGAGCGTCTTGCGATATAGTTCGATCATTGACTTATTGGCGATAGGATCACCAACAAGGACTATTTCTCCCCTTTTTGTTTAATAGGAATGCGTTATAATTCTTTAATATATCTTTGTTTTCCGTGAGAAAATTTCCTGTTTTATCTATGTAAATTGTATCCTGAATTTGAAGTTGCGAGATTTGTTGTAGCAAGATTTCGTATTGAGTTTGTGATGGCGTGAAAATGAAAAAGAATTTTAAGTTTTGAATCAGAAGCGAAAGATAGGGTTGTGCCACATCTCGTAATCGGACAAATGGGCTAGTGCACAATTCGAACAAGATTCCGGAGAATAATGGATGACTAGTTTTATAGGAGCATGTATTTCAGCCAGAATCTTGAATGTATTCCCCCTTGATAGCCTCTAAATTTTCAGGAATAATTATCTTTTTATTGAGCAGTTCGGTTATGTTATTTTTAATATCTCGGTGAAGGCAGGATTGGAAAAATATTAGGATCGTAACAATCATAATGCGTTTCATGGCATGTGGGCTTTATAAATTACATATTCCAAATTTTCAGAGAGCGCTAGTATGTGAATATCTTCGATCGTTATCGCTGACTGCGAAACATCTTGCAGCCGGTTTTATTTTTGTATGATGCGACCAATTGTCCAGCATGATTGATTTTTAGGATATGATTGTGTGAAACATTTTTGTCGTTCATGGCTGTCCCGTTGAATAACACGTAGAAATACTGTTCCGTAGCGCATACCTCTTTTTGCATGTTGGATCGTTCCGTTATGTACTCGAAAAATCGAGATTCTTGATTTGATTTTTAAGCGGTTTCGCCGTATCGATTGTTATTGAATTAAGCATCGTTATTGTGTCGGAATCTATCTTGTAAGTATTGATTTCGCCGGTGAAAGAAGATGCGAATAGCAGGAGATCGTCGTGAGAAGAGATGTGACCTTGACCGAGGCGATATCTCAGCGAGGGGTTGTCTATATCGTTTAGATAATTGGGAAACGTGTTTGTTTCCATGATAACGTGCCCTTGTTTGTCATAAATTCGGATTGTGTTATTGGAATCGAAATAGCCGGATGCTATGAATTTTTCAGGAGTGGCGACAGCTCTGTCTGTTCTGATATCAAACTCGACTCGTCTGGAAGCCAATAGACTGTCTGTCGATATCATCCGTTTTTAAATCAAATAATTTATAGGTGCTATTACTGCGTTGGAACACGGCTAATGTATCGCCGAAAATATTGAAATCTACCGGCAGTATAATTTCGTTGGGCCCATTGCAGCAATACGTAATCTGAAACGAAGTACAATGAT